>PJEL010001735.1_pt1 | contig 21123 bp, 21 predicted proteins | sample 1853271 | NCBI WGS metagenome assembly PJEL01 (sample SAMN08108733, study PRJNA415343) | Invertebrate metagenome, whole genome shotgun sequencing project. | host: Globobulimina | place: Sweden: Gullmar Fjord | collected 2015-08
CGGAAAAGTTTGGTGTTGAATTTTCTGCAAGCAAGTGGCAGGCTCTCGCTGTGAAGGCTCAGTGCTGTCAGGAACAACTCATGCTGGTCAAGCCCCAGACTTTCATGAATTTAAGCGGTAACGCCGTCTCTGCTGCAGCTGCCTATTATAAAATTTCTCCGGCACAAATTATTGTTATTCACGATGATTTGGATATGCCTTTTGGTTGTGTCAAGATTGTTGTCAATCGCGGCGCCGGTGGGCATAACGGCATTCGATCAATAATTTCTCATATCGGCAAGGATGATTTCGTCAGGGTTAAAATTGGTATTGGCCGTCCAGATGGTCCAATGCCCGTTGAGCGGTATGTTCTTGGTAAAATGAATCAGGATGAAATAACATGTGTTGCTGAGCTGGGTGATGTTATCCATAAGGCGATTTGTCTAGTAGTCTCCGAAGGTGCAGGGAAGGCGATGAATGAAATAAATTCAATGAAATTTACATGATAATTCATATAGTTGAATTATTGTTTCTCTCTCCCTTGTTTCATTGTCTGAACCATTAATTGCCAAAATGATGAAATAGTGTTATTGTGCATCTTATTTCTAGCCTCAGATTATTGTTTTTGCTTTTTTCCTGTGAAACATATTGTACAGGATTGTTGACGATAATCTGTTTTTCTTCAACGCTTTAGCAACAATGATTATCTCTATTTCCCCCTTCATTGACTAGGTGTTCATGATAATTTGAGGCTGACAAAGGGAGGTTCTGGTGTTTAATAAAGGTGATATGGCTGTATATCCTGCCCATGGGGTAGGTGAGATTCAATCTATAGAAAAACGTGTTGTTGGTGAGCATGAGCAATCTTTTTATGTGATGAAGATTATTGATTCCAGTATGGTTGTTATGATTCCAACTAATAATAGTGAAAGTGTTGGGTTACGAAACATTATTTCATCTTCTGAAGCGGAAAAAGTTTTTGAGATTTTAAAGGATAGGGATGTACAAATTGAGCCTCAACCATGGAATCAGCGTTATCGTCAATACATGGAAAAAATAAAAACCGGCTCTGTTTTCAAAATTGCCGGAGTTTTACGCGACCTGTATCTTTTAAAAGTTAATAAAGATCTTTCCTTTGGTGAGAGAAAGATGCTTGATACAGCAAAAAGTCTTTTGATGAAAGAGATATCGCTTGCCAATCATGTTCAGGAAGAACAGGTTGAAAAAGATATTGATCAGATTTTTCTAAATTAAAAGCTTGAGTAAAGAGTGTGATTGTAGAAAAGCCGGTTAATGAAACCGGCTTTTTTTATGCCTGAGTAACTGCAGAGCAGCACACCACACGGAGTTTTGCAAGCTCGCTTACCTGCCCGCGATTCGTCTGCTCAGCAGTTACAATCCACGGTTTCTTTTAAACCTTTTGTATGCATCCAAACATTTACATGTCTGTTTATGTCGCAATATGATTTCATTTACCATGTTCCTGCAGGTTCCAGTGGCAGGAGGCTCGATCAGCTCGGCCCTTTGATTGATGGTTGCGATGGGTTGAGCCGTTCACGTATTCAGTCCTTGATACGCTCCGGAAATATTCTTGTTAATGAGCAGAGTGTAAAAAAAGCTGGGCAGAAGGTTCGCTCAGGCGATCAAATCTGTGTGACTCTCCCTCCTGCTGAATCTTCCGAGCTTATCCCTGAAAAAGTAGATTTTGATATTCTTTATGAGGATGGTGATATCATTGTCCTTTCCAAACCACCAGGCGTTGTAGTCCATCCTGCCCATGGTCATTCCCATGGAACCCTTGTTCATGGTCTTCTCTATCATTGTAAGGATCTGGCTGGTATTGGCGGAGAGCTGCGACCGGGTATAGTTCATCGTCTTGATAAAGATACCTCCGGAGTTATGGTTGTTGCGAAAAATGATACCGCCCATACTCGCCTTGTTGACCAGTTTAAAGGGCGTAGCGTGGAAAAAAGATACCATGCTATCCTGGCTGGAATTCCTCGTCTGAGTACAGGGAAAATTATAAAAAATATTGGACGTCACCCAATTCATCGAAAAAAAATGTCCATTCTTGAAAATGGTGGACGTGAGGCTGTTACTGGCTGGACTGTTTTGGAGGATTTTGGAAAGTTTAGTTATGTGGAATTGCATCTTGAAACAGGCAGAACCCATCAGATTCGTGTCCATATGTCTTGGCTGGGCTGCCCTGTTGCAGGTGATTCAATGTATGGCGGAAAGCAGCCCATCGGTGATTTGCCGGTAGTGAGGCAATGTCTTCACTCATCATTTCTCTCATTTAATCATCCGCTTACAGGGAAGAGAATGTCTCTAACAGCTCCTTTGTGGCCGGATATGGTACACGTTCTTGATGAGTTGCGGTTGGGGAATTAATTGTTGCAATGTTCCTGTAATATGTAGGCAATCGTCAGGTTGTCAAATAGCGCAGAACCGGTTGATATGAAAACACTTCGATGTTCCTCCTGCTTTTTTTTATTCTTAATCAGGCTGATAAGATCCGTAATGTTTTTCGAGACAACAAGTCCTTCTTTTAGCCAAATTTTTAAATCCCCATAAAGTAATGAATTGTCGGTGTCGACGAAAATGTCGGCCTTGTTGGCCCATTGAGGATGTAGCTCATGCTGATTGTCTGAATCGGCTCCCAGGCTGATAATCAATGGCGCATCAGTGTCCTCAGGTGAGCAAATCGGGAAGTTGCTGGGAGTAGCCATGATTACAATGTCAGACTTGTCTTGAAATGGTGAACGTGCAGATTTGCATTTAACCCCACTTGTCATCTTTGTTAGTAGTTTTGCACAATTATCAGCTCTGTCCGGAGATGGGTCATGGAAGAATACTTTTTCTATATCGCTAGTTTGGCAAATATACAGAGCGCTGTAAAAACCTACACGACCCGAACCTGAAATAGAAAGCTGCTTCGGAGAATTACTTAATAATTTAGCGGCAAGGCTGGCACAGATGCCTGTCCTGGCAGATGATAAAAGGCACGCGTCAAAAATATGAGTTATAAAATTATCAGTAGAATGTAGTGCGAATGCTTTTCCCACTGTTATCTGGTCAGGGATGCAAGTTTGATGGATATTTGTTCCAACAAGCTTGACTGTTTTTACGATTTGGCCATTTATCTTTGAGATACATGGCATAATTCTGAAATCACCATCCGCACAGTGGTCAGTAAAAATTTCTTTTGGTGGCAGGACAATAGAATTTTTTTCGCTTGTCAGGTTCTTGAGGGCATCAAGAACAAAATTAAAATACTCCTCTGGATCAGCAACAAGAAATTTATGTATATCCAGATCTGTTAAGTAAGTGTATGGCTCTGTGCTTACGCGCAGCACATTTTGCAGCAGTGGGATTTTACCCTTGAATGTGTTGGTTTGCATGGCTGAAGTCGAAACGGGTGTTTTTTTGTATGTATTAAATAATCATGGAGATAAAGTCTTCGTATTTACCTCCCTTTGAGCGTTCAATCATTTCTTTGTACTCTATTTCCATTTTAAATGGATAGCCGAATCTTGTTCGCAGGTCTGCAATTAATTGATTTTCTTCAATCGAAGATAATGGTCTGTCAACTACAAGATTAATGTTTATTGTGTCGAGCGTTGTCTGGATAAGTTGAAATTGGCGTATGGGTTGTATGTCTGCCCATATTTCAGCTGGAAAACTCGGCCAGTGTTTTTGTCCATCCGGCCTGAGAAGCATGTTACGCTTTCTACCGGCAATTTTTTTAAGTACCGGTAAGCCGCGCCCGCAGGAGCATGGTTTTCCCAATTCGGCATAATCTCCAATTTCATAGCGTATCAGTGGCATAGCAAAATTATGGAGAGCTGTTAAAACTACTTTACCTGTTTGTCCAGTTTTTACCGGCTTGTCAGCATCGTCTAAGATTTCCAAAAATACATTTTCAGATTGAACATGATACTGTTTTTCCTCAGGACATTGAAGAGCGATATAGCCGACCTCCTGTGAACTGTACATGTCGGTAAGCGGGATATTCCAGGCTTTTTGGGTCAGTGTATGAATTTTGTCTCCGACTGATTCGCCATAGCAGCGTATTTCCTTCAATTTGGATAGTGTCAGATTGTTTTTGATGAAATGATCAGCAAGTGCACAGATGTTTGAGGGGAGAGAAAGCAGGTAGTCTGGGTTATGCTGAAGAAGCCATTCTGCCTGACGAGCTATGTCGGTGCGAACGCTCATGGCAATTGATTGGCCTGTATGGAATACAGTATCTGTAGCTGGTCCCCACCCGTTTCTTTTCACCCCCTTACCTGGTTCAAGTTTTCCTTCTGGACGTATAGCTGCAAACTTCCCAGTCATATCGCGCCCATGCCAGAGGTGGTCACGAAGGGTAAAGTTGAACCATAAAAAAGAAGTTATGCCGGTACCCCAGGTTTTAATGGCTTTACCAGTAGATCCGGATGTCTGTATTTTAGTTAGCTTACCGTGGGAAGGAGGAAGTTTTTTACTTATCAGTTTGTCACTATACTGTTGAATATGATCACGATTAAGCAGAGGAATATCCTCCCACCAATGCAGATCTTGTTCATTCATGGGATTTATGTCAATTTTCTGAAATAAATCATGGTAATAAGGAACTGTGGTTGCAGCATGCTTAATAAGCTGTTGTAGTTGGTTGTGTTGGACGACATGCAAGTCAGCAGCAGGTAGCCACTGGCTTGCCTCAAGTTGATACTGACAAGCAAGCATTTTGGTGCCATTGAGGTCAGGTAATGCTGGCCATGATATGCCGGGGATGGAGCTTTTCAAAGCGAGAAGCTGTTGTGCATTAATCATTATTATACCAAATAAATTACACCTTCTTTTTTTCTTCCTCAGGTATCAATAGCTGTAAGACCGGAGCAAGGCAGAAATATTGCTTCGGGTATGGGAGTTGTTATTGTTAGGATGAGTGAGAAAAGTGCATTGTTACCTGACATGACAATGTTACTTGATGAAGTGTGACCACTATAAGTAAATAAATCTAGATATTTATCTTTTTTGATAACATTTAGATTGTTTGCTGGCAAGATAAATTGTTCAGCCTGATTTAGCTGAAGTGATTGTTAGTATGAAATAAAAAAAAGGACTCAAGCATATTGCCTGAATCCTTAATGAAACAAATGGGGTGAACGATGGGACTCGAACCCATAAAATAATGATTTCCCAGTTTTTCCCATTTCTTCCCTTTACTTCCTATCTCCCCGTTGTTATAGTCTTTTTTGTTGATTCTTTCGGTTAAGTATTTCCTGAAATATCCCAATGTATCCCCAAAAGTGGACTACAGGGTGGACTACAAAATTGATTATGGCGCAAGTATGGGACTAAAATGGATAGCAACAAATTACCCTGATGTTACTTATCGTGAACATGTCAGTAGGACATATCAGGGTAAACCTGACCGGTATTTTGTTATCCGATACAGGGCTATAATAAAAGATAAGGAAGGCAAATTTAAAAAATCTCGCAGAGCAGAGCCAGTTGGTTGGTGGTCAAAAGGTATGAATGCCAAAAAGGCAAGTTTGCTTAGAGATCAGATAACTGAGAATATACGTTTGGGGAATAGGCCGCAGTCTATTGCCGAAATGCGTCAAATGGAGCAAGAACGACTGGACAAAGAGGCACAACAGCAGGCACTCAAAGAAAAGCAAAATATTACATTTGATGTAATGGCTAAAGAATACCTATCTTGGCTCCGCTCCAACAAGAAGGCGCCAAAGGCAAATGAGAGCCGATACAAAAATCACATTCAGCCTGCATTTGGCAATATGCCAATGAGAGATATCAGCCCATTACATCTTGAAAGGTTCAAAAAAGATCTTCAGAAAAAACAGCTAGCTCCCAAAACCATCCATCATTGCCTTACCATGATCCGCACAGTTTACAAAAAGGCTGTTACCTGGGGGCATTATGACGGGCAGCTTCCCACATCACAAATTGAATTTCCAACAGTGAACAATAAACGGTTACGGTTTTTCTCTCATGAAGAAGCCGCATTACTCCTTGAAGATTTGGTCGGTCGATCCAAGCAGACCCATGATCAAGCACTGATCGCTTTGCATTGTGGTTTACGGTCAGATGAGATTAGGAGTATGAAATGGGGGCATTTGGATTTTAAGCAGGCAATTATTCATCTCCCAGATACGAAGAGCGGAGAATCTCAGCAGGTCTTTATGACTGATGAGACAAAAGACATGTTGCTTGATTCAATCCCTGAAAATCCACGTCCAAATGATTATGTTTTTCCTGGTAAAGATGATGGGAAACAATTCGACATTTCCAGAACTTTTAAGCGTTGCGTTGAAAAGTTAGGGTTTAATAGAGGGATAGACCCTAAAGACAGGCAACAAAGGGTCGTGTTTCACACTTTACGCCACACTTTTTGTTCGTGGCTGGCGATTCAAGGTACACCGCTATACACCATCAAAGAGCTTGCCAGGCACCGGTCGATTACTCAGACAGAAAGATACGCCCATTTGATTCCAGACCAGAAACAAGATGCTGTAAAACAGATGGCCGAGGCGTTTAACAAAACCAAAAAACAGGCTGCAGAAATTGTAGATTTGTCGGTTTCGCGATAAAAAATAAAATATTTTTGATTTTTTTTTATTGACACATATCTTCTGCGAATGTAGCCTGAAATCGTATTTTGGAAAATTACATACGAAATACACTAAAAACTTAATAAACAGCGGACTATCACTGCCCTCACTTTTAGTAGTGAGACTATCTTTGGACCCGTAATAAGACTAAACACAGTCTTGTTGCGGGTTTTTTTTTGCCCAAAACAAGGTGAAGCACAACGGGAGAACCTTGGTATGACAAAAAAAATAAACCGAAAATTGTTGATCACGGTAAAGGAGGACCCTCGTCCGGCATATCAAATTGCTAAATCAGCAAAAGTGGCACCCACACTTATCTCTGCTGCGATCAACAGGGGATACATTCCAACTGCAAAACAGCAAAAACGTCTTGCTGTAGTGCTTGGAAAAAGAACAGAAGAGCTTTTCGCTTGAATAAGGTGAGTATTGTGAAAAACAAAAACTTTGAACAATTCTTATCCGACATCGAGCAGATGTTAAAACCCCTAAACACGCCTAAGGATCTTATCAAACTGGGACTTGAGCGATCTGAAAAAACCATGGCTAATAAACGGTCTGCGGGTAGCGGGGCAGATTTTGTTAAGCTACCAAATGGCCGCGTTGTTTATCCAAAAGAGCCATATCTTGATCATTTGCGGAAAAAATCGATTTACGTGAAGGGGGTTGTCGCATGAACTCCAAAATAAAAAGGCCGCAAAATCCAGGGGGTGGACAGCGGCCAAGGAACAACGATAAATCAAGAAGTTGCTGTCTTCATAATAGCAATCATTGTGTGACATGTCAACTTGCCTGTCTCTGTAATTCGGCTAGCTTGCTGAGAGGTATTGCAGATGCAGGGTAACGATGCTGAACATCTTTTGCTCGGTTGCATCTTGAGTGATCCCACAGTATTTCCTGATTTGCCTGTCACGGAAGAAGATTTCATAGGTAGCAATACAAGGGCACTATTCAAGGCAATTGATGGATTGTATCATGCCGGATCAGATATTGATGCAGCAACAGTATATAATGCCATAAAAAACCAACAGTCAGTTGATGCGGGTTGGATTGCCTCCCTAACAGAACAACCAACCGCTAGCCCATCCTTTGCGTTCACTCATGCTGACAAAGTAGCTGGAAACGGATTCAAGCACGAACTTGATTCAGTGCACAAGGACAGTTCCATTGTCGATTCGGAAGACACGTTGGCCAGACTTGAAGGCTTGGTGCAGAAAGAAAAACTCCGCAAAAAATACCAAAGTGGAGCAATCACCGGCCCTGAAAGTTGCTCACCAGTTGAAAAGTGGATTTACACCCCTGCGCTACCACAAGAGTGGATAATTAATTTTTTTATACCTACATGTTCAGTTGGACTTCTGATTGCAACCGGTGGTGTCGGAAAAAGTAATCTAGCGCAACTCCTTTGCCTTGTCGTCGCACTTGGCCCAGCCATAGAAGCACCATTCAGAGCAAGTCAAAAACGTCGTGTCCTGCTGATTAATGTTGAAGATCCGGAAGTAGAAATTCACCGGCGTTTCCATGAATTATTCAAGCATTACCCGGTAAAAGATGAATTTTTGAATACTTTATCAGAAAATCTTCTTGTCTATGCTGGACGTGGGAAGATTGGCCCACTAATGAAGTACGATAGTGGTAATCCTATAGTTACCGAATATTACCATTGGCTTTCCAATAGCATCAAAAACACCCGCCCTGAACTTGTCGTGCTAGATACCAAAAGTAGGCTTTACGGTCTTGACGAGAATTCACCAGATGATAACACCCAATGGCTTAGACATCTTGAAGCTTTGTCCGAGAAATACAAGTGTTCTTTTTTAGTAATTCATCATCAAAGCAAAGATGGAGCCAAAAAAGGCGGCTCTGACATTCATTCTTCGCGCGGCGGGTCCTCTTTGACTGACAATTCAAGATTCGGTTTTGTCGCAAGCAACCTCTGTGAAAAGGAGGCCAAATCACTTGGTTTGTCAAATGATGATGCTAAGGAAATATTTAAACTTGTTCTTCCAAAAGGCAACTACGGACCTAAACAGCCAACTCTTTACTTTAAACGAGGTGAAGCCGGGATTCCTCTTCAATACAGCCCTTACGGCGACAGACGGGAGAGGGTTACAGAGATTCTGATTGAATACATGGACTGCAATAAAGACATGAATGGTTTGACCTGGCGGGAAATGAGGAACACGCCCAAAGGGAAAAGCCTACGTGATTTCATGGCCGAGGAATTTGGAAGCTGGAGCAAGGTGGAGCAAGCTGTCTTTTCAGCGCTACGTGACTCCGCGGAAAAAGGGTTAATTAAAATAGAAACTGTGAATTTAAGAACAAAAATCAGAGAGGAATATTGGCTGGTTGAAAGCGTGAAACCGTGAAACCGTGGCAATGCGTGAAAAAAGTTGCTCACGGTTTAAAAATGACGCAAAAACAGCAACTTTGAAAGCGTGAAACGAATTGAGCGTGAAGCCAAAATCACACGGTTTAAAAACAACAGAAAAACATGGACTTCGAAAGCGTGAAACTTTTGCTCTCTTAAAGAGAGAGTGTGAAAGTTTCACGCTTTCACTCCTCTTTAAGAAAATAGAGCACTTACGGCCAAAGAATTTGGCCCGTGATAAAGGGTAAAAAATGGAACTGACAATTAACAGCCAAAGCACCTTGAAAGGCACTCATTCATCATTGGTGACTGAGTTAAAAAAAATGCTGACCTTGTCGAATCCAAAATATATCGAGGCCGTCAGATTCGAGAGAAGCACACACAATATTCCTGCTCAGTTATTTTTTTACCATGAAAGCAATGGTGAAATTATTTTTCCCCGAGGAGCAAGCGGAGCTGTTTATCATGCAGCCAGACAGTTCGGTAAGGTGACTATCAATGATCAGCGGCGAATACTTCCTGAAGTTGATTTTTCATTTACAGGGAAATTGAGGCCATACCAGAAACAGACAATGCACGGAGTCCTAGAAAAAGATTTTGGTACCCTTAACGCTGGAACCGGTGCCGGGAAAACTGTCATGGCTCTAGCCATCATTGCATCCAGGAAGCAACCAACGCTCATTCTAGTTCACACAAAAGAACTGCTCTACCAGTGGCGAAACCGGATCAAGGCTTTTATCGGGGTAGATGCTGGATTGATTGGTAACGGGAAGTTTGAAATCAAGCAGGTAAGTGTGGCCATTGTTAACACGGCCAGAAAATATCTTGATACCCTGCCGGAACACTTCGGGAATATTGTGGTTGATGAGTGTCACCGTACTCCGAGCACAATGTTTACTGAGACGCTTATTGCTTTTGATTCGAAATACATGCTTGGCCTCAGCGCTACCCCGTATCGCCGGGATGGGCTCAACCGGTTAATCGGTTGGTATCTTGGAGAACATAGAGTGAAGGTGGACATGACGGAGTTGAAAGCAACCGGCGCGATACTAGAGCCTGAAATCATCTGGAAGGAAACTGATTTTCGCTACTTGTATGAAGACGATTATCAGAAAATGATTTCTGCTTTGATCACAGATGAATCCCGCAACATGCTGATAGCTGCAGATATTCGCAAGCAATCCTTTAATGGAATCTGCCTGGTTGTGAGTGACCGAGTGGATCACCTGAATGATTTGGCTGACCGCATAGGAAATATCAACCACGAAGTATTAACCGGCAAGACATCATCCAAGAAGCGACAGCAGATTGTTCAGCAAGTACAGGCCGGTGAAGTATCGGTTCTGCTCTCTACCTTATCCTTGATTGGAGAAGGATTTGACTGCTCAGGGCTTACTAATCTTTTTCTCTGCACACCCATAAAGTTTAGTGGCAGGCTTAAGCAAGTTATTGGCAGGGTGCTTCGTCCTGCAGATGGCAAACAACCAAAAATATTTGATTATGTAGATGGACATGTGGGCCTCTTGCAGAATACAGCAAAGGCCCGAAAACGTGTTTACGATCAAGCAGCATAAAACAGGAGGCAAAAAAAATGAAACGGACGGTTTTTGGGCAAGAACAATGGATTGAGACAGACAAGGCGACATGCCCTGTCTGCAAAGTCGAACGAGGGCAACTACATGACCCTGGTTGCCCGGTTGAGCAGTGCTCAGAATGCGGTGGTCAGTTGGTGAAATGCTCATGCATGGAACTGTCTGCAGAGGATGGACTGAAAGCAATACAAAATATTTCGCAAATACTAAACCAAGATGATGTCACGGAGCTAATTCAAAACACAATTTTTCTGGGCCGCAGTTACTTGGAAAAGGCAGCTGATTTGTGGCTCATGAGAAACGGATCAGCGGAAATGAAAAAAGCACATGGCGGGCCGGTAGGGATCAGCGCATACATGATTTAAGGAGGAAACCATAATGAGTTCTTTATTATTCGATGTACCAGATTATCACGACCGTGCAACCAGGGCAATGGGCGGCGCTTCCAGAACGGCAAGCCAGGCAAGGCCAGGATCAACGACCGAAACAGAAGCGCCTGCTAAGACTGCCGGTGGGGCTATCATGAGCGGTATGGGTGCTGCTGGAGCAGGTGCAGCTGTTGGGGCAGGATTAACCACAGCGGAAATGACGGCAGCAGGAGCTTCTTTCGGGCCACCAGGAGCGATAATTGGTGCTGTGGTTGGGCTTGGTGCATATTTCCTATCATGAATAAGGGGGCAGAAAAATGGATAGATTCGGACGGCCAGAAATGAACGATTGGTTAAAAATGGGAAGCTTGATTACGGGGATTTCTAACCAGGGAACAGATAAGAAATTACGCAGTTTGCAGATAGACAAACTGGAACGAGACGCTGCTAGCAGTGCGGAGGTGAACCAAGCATACGGCATGATCAGTGAAAACCCAGAAGCTGAGCGAGGTGATATTTCTCCAGTGAATTGGGATGCTGCCAATTTGAAAATGGGGCAACACAACTCAGAGATGGCCAAGCTTGATAAAGAAAAAATCGATCAAAAGCTTGAAAAAGCAAAACAGGGTGTTGAGGTTGCCCGTGGCTGGCGGGAAAAGGGTGATCATGTCAGGGCCTCAGCAATAGCCGGTGAGGTTTACAACAAGTATATACCAGATGCCGGGACTTATCATGCCACTGTAGATGCCAAGAAATACTGGGACGATCTACCAAACAACCCATATTTCAAAGAACTTGGTATTGATATGCAGCAGTACCTCAAAGAGAACAACCCGAACTTTGTTGACGCAATGAATAAAAGCAAGAGCGGTCATGTTCTCTATTTTTCAGGACCGGATAAAGCACAGGTATTTTACCCGGCTGAAGAGCTTGAAACTTTACTTGATCAGGCTGACCGGGCGCTACGCCCTGATACTTTTTTTCAGATGCACACTGAGCACGAAAAGGCATTACAGGAGTTCAACGGACAGCAGCAATGGAAAAAAGTGACTGACCAAAATGGTATATCTGTGGGGCAACGCATGGCCCAGCGGGACGATGACGGAATGTTTTACTTGTTCGATGATGGCAGCGGTAAGCCTGTTCGTCAGGATATTCCCGACTCAAATCAATATCTTGTTGAAGAAGCCAGGGGACGGCTTGAGGCTATGGCCGAACTACAAAAAGCCCAAAAACAAATCATGGGGCGTCCAACTTCAAGTGAAGAGATCAACATCCGAAAGCAGATGGATGCCATTCTGAAAAAATACAAGCCAGGTAAAAGATTGTCAGCCCTCGACCTGCAAAGCTTAAATAGCTATCGACAAATGCTCAGGGAGGCCCCTTTAGGTGAATCGTATGATCCCAAGTCAAAACTGTGGCCTGGTGGCTCATACTCTTATAGCCCAGCAACACAGCACCAGGGTGAAGCTGATTTTTCAGATGCCAACGTGAAAGTTGCTCCACAAGCTGCCCTTGACCTGTTGGCGCAAAGACCGGAGACAGCCAAGGATTTTCAAGAAATGTACGGGTATCTTCCTGATGATTTTGAGGCCCCTACCATTTCGCCAAAAATGGCAAAACAGGTTCCACAGCAACAGCCAGCAGTTGAGCCGGCCAAAGAAACAACGCCTCAACCTGCACAAATGGGCATTCCGGTGGCACAGAAACCAGACAATCCCGGCACTCCAATGGAATCAATTTATCCGGATAAGCCCAAAGAAAAAAACATGCTTGAAAACAACATAGACAGCATCAAACAGGGGCTTAGCAAGCTGAACAAAATGAGGCTCGATAAAAGATCTAAAGATAAGCAGAAATGGGTAGCAACGAAGCTTGTAAGACTGGAAAAAAGATTGAAAGCAAACGGCGCCTTGAGCAAGGCAGAGCAAGAGGAATTAGCGTCCCTTCGTGATCAGGTAGGTAAACTCAGTTAAGGATTTTCCATGCCTAATATTAATGAGAAGTTTGCCGGTAACACTATCACGAAAGATTATGTCGATCCAACACAGAGTCTTGATGGCCAGGGAAGGAAATTTTACGATTTGTCAGAATCAAAAATAGAAAGGCTGGGTGTCTCTGGCAGGCTGCAGCAATTTTCCGACGATAAAACCGGCGCTTCTCAAACACCTACGACTCCCCAGCCTTTAGGATAAACACTAGGAGACTTGCAGTTATTTGTCAATGATGAGTTCTCGCTTTTCTCCAAATACACCCCTAAACCCAAAACCGGAAAGGCCAAGATCTGTGAAATAAGGATCAATCAGCCGCTGTGCTTGCATGGAATAAATCAGTGAAGAGGTGGAAGAAAGAAACACTCTGAAAAAGAGCTTCAGAGTTGTTTGCGCAAGGGAAGGTGATAGGAAGGATAAATGAGTTACGGGAAGCTTTACGGAAGTCAGCCAATTATTTAAAGAAATTCCAAAAAGAAAAAGCCCGAATCCTTCAACCTGGAGGACGACCAGATCCCCATATTCCTCACAACAATGTGGGCAAACCGGAGGGCCTTTCCGGAAGTCAGGTGAAAGAGTCAAGCTCTACCAAAAAATATCAACTCCCGAGGTCAAAGTCAAGGCCGGGGAGATCTCCAATGTGGGGGAAAATCTTGGGCGAATACCTTTGAAACAACAGGCTGCGATGTAATATTTTTTACAATATGTGGCAGGCTCACATAGGTGTGTCTGCCTGTCAAGTAGCAGTTTCTGATGTAGGAGTCATTTAACGCAAAGCACTAAATAAAGAGGTAACTATCATGGCACGCCTAGAACTGACACAGAAACAGGAAAATTTTTGCCAGGTTTATATTGCTTTGGGCAATGCAAGTGAGGCATACCGAAAGGCCTACCCTTCCTCGTTGAAGTGGAAAAAGAAGACTGTAAATGAAGCTGCGTCAAGAATGACGACGAATAGCAAGGTTTTAGCAAGGATTAAGGAATTACAGAAAGAAACCGCACGCAAACTTCTTATTTCCGATGACAGTGTTTTAAAAGAACATGCCCGAATCGGTTTTTCTGATATACGCCGGATCTTTGATGAAAATGGTCGTCTAAAATCAGTTGAAGCTCTGGACGCCGATACCGCCGCTGCTATCGCTAGCATGAAAGTAGTCACCAAAAATATTGGAGACGGTGAAGTTGAATACACACACGAAATAAAGCTGTGGCCTAAAAACCAGGCTCTTGAATCCCTATCTAAACATTTGGGGTTATTTGCAAAAGACAATGCCCAGAAGCGGCCTGATCTGATGACTTCCAGTGACATTGAAATGGAACTGGCAGAACTCGGACGGGAGTTGGGGCAATAGCAGTAATTAAATCAGGGCAGCTCATTTAAGTTGCGGACATCCCGACTACTCCTCGGTTACACGGAAAGGGAGTACAGGTTGACGGCGCCTCGTTGTCTGCAATTCTTATGGAGATACGGATTGGTAAGCCCTGTGTGATGTACAAGTAAAACAGACTACCGCGGCATTGTCGGGATTATAATTTGCCCCGCATTGATCATTAGGGTCAGTGCGGTTTTTTTTGGTTTTTTTATGGCAGAACGAAAATCATATGATTGGGAAGCGATAGAGCACGAGTATAGAACCGGTAAGCTTTCCAATCGCCAGCTTGGCAAAAAGCATGGGTGGGAAAAAGATCTATCTCAGCAGGTTGAAGTAAAAGTTCGCACTAAGTTGGTTCGCACCAAAGTACGCACCTGAAAAACAGGTAATTGAAGAGGCTGCAGAACAAGATGTGCAGTGTGTTGCGCAACTTTACAAACTTCAACTACACAAGGTTCGCACTTTAGTTCGCACCAAAAGTACGCACTTGGTACGCACCATTTACGTACCTGAAAAGCATATAGCGGAGCTAAGTATTGCACCAAGGTTTTTCCAATATTTACGGTTTTATCGAAGGCGAAAATTATGGTTTCAACCGTAAAAGTTTCAGGAAAAGTTTCAACTGAAAGCACTGAAACCGACAAGGTGATAATTGACGAAAATGAGAAAGGCCGTGTGAGGTAACTCCAAACCCCTCCAGGGGTTCATGGTACGCGGCTTCCAACCGGCCCTGACTCCGGGCTGTCACAAATTCTGCAAACAGTGTCACGGCCCATTCGGGCGCATAAGGTAGCCTATGTTTAATTGCACTTTTAAAGGAAGGGGTACTCAGGTGCAATTAATACATAAGCTGGCCTTATGCGACATTGGCACAATTTCCGCCAGCCCTACGCAGCACCGACCTACAGCCGCTTCTTTATCGGATGGTGGTTGTAGTTGGTTTGGGCGGGGGGTATCGGCTGGAAGTTGTTTGGTGCTTGTTGCCAGTGCCGGGCCAGCCTCTTGGAAACAAAAAAGGCGGTTAAAGAGAATACCTTCAACCGCCTTTTGATTATCTGCAATTGCCTAATTATATTTGCCTAAAACCAGTCTGGTTTTTCTTTTGCCTCGCCAAACCATCCCCAATCCTTAAGTGTTTCAATAAATTTTTCCCGATTATACTTTTCATAATACCTAGGATTCAAACCGGATGTAAAATAGCCCATTTCTAAGCCTGCATCGAAAACATTATCTGAATCTTTTCGGGAAATTATAAGTGTACCATTGACACCGCCGATTTTTTTTATCAAACCAGCACACGAATATTGATGACCCAATGTGTCAGTGAATTTATACGGAGATACAAAATCTAAGTTAAGGTCAGAGGCTGCTTCTTGCCACGCTTTCGCCATGCGATCAAAGAGAGCCTCCAGATTTTCTTCTCCGGCATGTTTTTTATGTTCATAAATTTCAACATAAACCTCTCCATCTGTAGAAAAATCTACGCACCAATATTCTGGTTCAATAAATACGTGAACACGAATGGATAAACCATCAGGGCTTTTATCAAGGTTGTACTGCAAGTTTTCATTTTCAAGACGTGACAAAAAGTTAATTATTTTTTCCATGATTCTTCCCTTAATCTATTTCCATCCATGGTTTTTAAGCCATTTTTTTGATTTACCACTAAGATCAGGAACTCCTTTATGTTTATCATGAATAGTGCCATCAGTATTGACCGCACCTTTCCTTTTTCCTTTACCGTGCGCATGCCATTTAGAACCAGGCACATCTGGGTTAGGAGAATCAATATGGTCAATATCTCTGGGGCCTTGCCCTTTATTTATTTTTTTCTGGGCATCTTTTGCGGATCCCTGTGAACCTTCGGGCAAAGCGCATTGCCCACCTTCTTCTGTACTTTCATTGGCAAACCAACCAGAAGCTAGGTTCTGGAGTCCCCAACCGACTCCTCCTATAATGGCAGCATCTGCTGCCATCATGACTCCTGTATAAGTAACGTATCCTAATGCCGCCGCTCCTGAAAAAACAAACAACCCTTCCGGATCAGTATAGTTGACTGGGTTAGCATTCGCATACAGGTAAGGATTTATCCCCCCAGCGAGTCCGATCGGATCAGGGGTTAAAAAGACCCGGTAGTGATCTTTTGCCCTATAGAGATATTCCTTATAAAATCAACCATTTAGCCTAATGATATTTTTGTAATAAAACCACTTTTTTCAGTAAAAATTGCAGAATCATATGTACCTGTCCTGTTATTTCTGGCGGCTCTTTTAAGCCTACACAAACCATTGATCACTGGCCAGTTTTTTTGTAGACGGCAGAAAATGAAAAAGGCGGTGGAGATTGGTTCTCGACCGCCTTTTGTTGGTTTAGGGATTGTTTGGTTGTTTCTATTGCCCCAGATAGACTTTTGGCGAAGGACAGATATTTTTATATTCTTGTTCTTAGGGTTGCCCAGTAGACACTAAAATCGTCCATTGTATGAAGATAGCTCTCAGGAGTATCTTTTAAATCAACACCTGATAAATATTCAATACCATCCCAAATTATATCTTCCGCAATAGCAGGCTCATATTCAAGCTCATCCCGGTTGTCAGCTGATATTGCTTCATTAGCCCAATCTGCAATAGATTCTCGTGTTCGTGTCTTTGAAAGCAAATCCTCAAACGCTTTTATGATATCTTTTTTCGATACTTTCATTAGAAACTCCCCGTATAGTTACCTGAAGCATCGAAGGTATGATGCTTTTTAGAGATACCCCTTTGAGGACGAACAATGCGAATGTTTCCGCTATGGTCAAGAGTTTCATGCCATGTTCTTTTAGCTCCTGTCGATGGATTCCACTCCCTAACAAGACGCCTTCCAATCATTTCTCCTGGATTGGATGCTGGTTTGATATCTCCATAATAACGTATACTGCCATTTTGCAACTCTTTATAACCACTTTTTCCTTTGTTTTGAAGCTGACGAAGGTGTTCTTTATACTTTGCGAAATCAGCAATATTGTCAGCGCCTTTTGAGGCATTTTTACCAAACCACCCAGCAAATTTTCCTCCAATAGGCCCCAAAACAGCAGCTATGGCGGATTCAACCAGCATTCCCTGAAGGCCAGTCGAATTTACCGGGTCATCGCAAGGACCAGGGGCATTACCCGAATCAGGATTTGTAAGTAATAAAACTCCTGCTCCGATTACCCCAAACAAAAGAGGGTTTTTCCCATCAGGATCGACATAGCTTATAGGATTCTGGTTGGCGTACGAGTAAAGGTTAATCCCCCCAGCAAGTCCAATCGGATCAGGGGTTAAGTATCTTCCCGTCTCAGGATCATAATATCTGTTCCAATTATAATGCAATCCTGTCTCTGCGTCAAAGTATTGGCCAGGAAAGCGGATATTATTTGTTACGGTTCCGGTTTTAACCTGCGCTTCTCCAAATGGCAAATATGCTGATTCCCAAACAACCGTAGCGGTGTTGTCAACTAGCTTCTGGGGGGTGCCGAGGTGATCGTTAAGAAAGTAATAAATACCGGCCTGGGCTCCATAAACCTTCATGGCAAATGGTTCGCTGCCAAGATAAATATAGTCCCTCAGTGCTACCCCGGTTCCATCCGTTTCAGCAATGAGGTTATTATTTATGTCATATTGATAATAAACAATGGAGCTTCCGGCTGTTTTCTTTACCCTGCGGTTTAGGCCGTCATAGGAATAGACCGCAATAACTGCGGAAGTGACCACATCAGTGACCTGCACAAGGCGGTTGCTTTCATCATAGCTAAAGGTTCTCGTGCCGTCAGAGGTGATATTGCCGCTATTGTCATCATAGCTGTACTGAACAAATGCCGGAGGCGTGATTGTATCAATGTAATCAATCTGGTTTGTCCCATTGATAAGGAAGGTGTCGCTTACAACAGAGCTTGTAAGTGCAACCGGAGTCTCACCGCTGATAGAGGAAACACTGCCGTCTGCATAATACCCATAACCAAAATTCATGACCGAACCGGCCTGGATGTTATCGATCTGGTAGCGATCATTGATGGAGCGGTCAACACTGAGAATGTCGGTGCTACCCAAGGTAAAATCATAATCTGACACAGGGCCAAAAGGCATGTAGTGTATATTTTTAACGATATCCTGGCCGTCTGCCTGGATCACGGAGATGCTGCCGTTAGCATCCCGTTGATAAGAGAGAATTAGGCCACTGGGGTAGGTAACGGTTTCAAGGTCTGCACTGGTTGGATTATAGCCGTATATAATACTGGCTGAAGGCATACCGGTGTTGGTTCTGGTTTCGTGAGTAAGTTGGCCGATGGTGTTATAGGTGTAGATTGTACTGCCTGACCCATCGTCCATGGTGGTAAGCAGACCCGTGCCATTTGTGTTTTCATCGTAAGTATAAACAATGTTCTGGGCTGCATCCGGAAAGCTGACGCCAATCAACCGACCCAGTGCGTCAAAGCTATGGGTTGTGGTGACATTGTTGGCATCGGTTTTATGCATCTGGTTATTGGCTATATCATAAACATAAGAGGTAACCCCAGAATCAGGGGATGTGACCGAGAGCACTCTGCCCATATCGTCATAGACATGTCCGGTTGCCTTCAGCCCGGCATCGGTAACTGTTTCCAGGTTACCGTGGTTGTCGTATGCATGACTGGTAGTCACCAGGCCCGGCTCTATAATCTGCTCTAGCCGGCTCAGGGCATCGTAAGAAAACGAGGTCTCACGTGTCAGAGGATCGGTTTCTTTGACGATATTGCCGACACTGTCATATTCTAAAACAGTGGCCGTATCATCAGGGTTAATGATCTTCCACAACTTGCCAGGTTTTTCAGGATTCTGGAAATCAAACCTTAGCCATCGCTTCCTTACAGTTGTCTGGTCATAACTTGAGTCCTCAATAAGGTTACCCTGGAGATCATAGTCAAAGAAAAGGTAATTACCCTGTTCATCTGTAATTTTATCCAGACGACCATAGGTGAGATCATAGGTGTAGGCAAGCGCCCTGTTGCCACTATCGGTTACAGAAGACAGGTCTCCGGCAGTATTGAAACTGCGGGAACTCTGCACCCCGTTAATAGTGCTTGCAAGTACTCTGTTTCTACCATCATAGGTCAAGGAGGTTGTCTGGTTGTTCAGATCGATAATATTGCCGACATTGCCCACTCCATCGTAATTGGTAAAAGAGGTTGCACCCACTACCGGCTGGGTCAGAGCCGGTTTGGGAAAACTGTACAGGCCGCTAAGTGAAAATATCGTTCCAATCTGTTAACTTTATTTCAAACAGAAAGGAGCAAAACAATGGCAAAGAGACCACGTAGAAATCACTCATCAGCATTTAAGGCTAAGGTCGCGATTGAAGCGATAAAGTGTGAGCAGACACTGGCTGAATTAGCTCAGCGCTTTGATGTTCATCCAAACCAGATTACAGACTGGAAAAAACAGCTGCTGACAAATGCTGATAACGTTTTTGATAAGAATAAAAAAGCAAAACAAGGCCCAGACGAAGATCAACTGCATGCCAAGATTGGCCAACTCACTATGGAAAATGATTTTTTATCCAAAGCGCTCGGGCGAATTCACGTTCCGGGCGCAAAGCGATGATCAGCAAGGAGCATGACTTACCCATAACCCGGCAGTGTAAGATCCTGGAACTTCCAAGGTCAAGCCTCTATTACTGTCCTGTGGCGATGAGTGAAGATGACTTGCTTATAATGTCCATGATCGATGAGATCCATCTGCGCTATCCGTTCTACGGCAGCCGTCGTATCCTTGATGAGTTATGGGATAATGGTTTTTATATCAGCCGTGACCGAGTCAGAAACTTTATGAGGAAAATGGGAGTAGAGGCATTGTACCGTAAGCCACGGCTTTCCAAACGCCACCCAGCCCACAAGATATACCCTTATTTACTACGCGGTCTAAAGATAGATAAATCAAATCAAGTGTGGGCCACAGACATTACCTATATCCCGCTTTCCAAGGGCTATGTGTATCTTGTGGCAGTCATGGATTGGGCCAGCCGTAAAGTCCTGTCTTGGCGATTGTCGAACACCTTGGATACATCATTCTGCGTGGATGCCCTGGAAGAAGCGATTGACCAGTATGGCTGCCCAGAAATATTTAACACAGACCAGGGTAGCCAATTCACCTCTGATGCCTTTACAGGAAAGCTCAAAGAGTACGGCATCCGAATCAGTATGGATGGTCGTGGTCGGTGGATGGATAATGTTTTTATTGAACGTCTTTGGAGAAGTGTTAAATATGAAGAAGTCTACCTGAAGGGGTATGACTCAATTCGAGTCGCCCGACAAGAAATCAAAGAATATTTCGATTATTATAATCGTAGACGCCGCCACCAAGGACTCGGTAAACAATTTCCAAATGATGTTTACTTAAATAATCAGCCGCTCAAAATCGCGGCATAAACTGGAACGATATTCCACTTAAGAATCTTGAAATGCTGTCCAATCAAACAAGACCACCGCTCTCCTGAAGCTCAGGCTGAAATTTTCAAACTTAATAGAAATATGGGTAATTTTACTTTGGAGCTGGTCAAGGTAGGTACATTGCCAGTTAATACGACAAAAGTAATTTATATAATTCCTATCACGGAAGCTCAAAGACTCTACAAAATTAAGATCTTTACAAGAAAAGGCATTGTTGAACAGCTCATAAAGCAAAATGAAAAAGGAGATAAATGGGAATTTTTGAAAGTCAAAATGCATGAAAACGATGGCACTATCACAGAACTACATGGCAAAATTGACAGGCATTACGTTGATAATAAAGTGTAAAATATAAATCTTTACAACTTTAAATCATTGCTAATACAG
>PJEL010001736.1_pt1 | contig 21105 bp, 19 predicted proteins | sample 1853271 | NCBI WGS metagenome assembly PJEL01 (sample SAMN08108733, study PRJNA415343) | Invertebrate metagenome, whole genome shotgun sequencing project. | host: Globobulimina | place: Sweden: Gullmar Fjord | collected 2015-08
AGCAACTGAGCGGTTGTGATGCCAAGCTCTGCCCTATTCCTCTATTCAGTACTGCTCAACATCTAGATGAGCATAGGTAATCGCTGTAATACTGGGTTTTATAAAATCATGCCTCATTGCCTCGATATCCCGCTTTTTTGCATTTTGCCATCTGCTGACCTATTTTTACATGGCAGTTAACAACTGCACCATGCCTTAAGGAGGGAGTATGCGAATTGTGGGGATGATGCTTACGGGTATCGGCCTAATTTGGTGTCTCATAGCATTCAGAATGCCCACCACAGTTGTCATTGGCGGTGAATATATCGGGTCAGCAAATTAGTGACTTACCTTCCTCGCTTAGAAGTACAGGACCTCGAACTCTCTGATAAACGCCGCACTTGCCTTCTGATTTCCGCTGTATTGGCAGTGATTGGTAGTATTGTCTTTGGATATGGCTCAATTCCAAGAAGCCCATCTCTCCCTTCAACAGCCCCCCGAACATGCCCATTTTGTGTCGAATTAGTGAAGGTGGAAGCGAAGTTCTGCAAACACTGTGGCAAGGAGATCCCTAAATTCAAACCAAAGTCCAAGCCATAGTCCAAACAAATGCATGCTGAAGACTTGGATTCTTTACATTACGCTGTAGGGAGTAGCCATTTACTGCTGGTTTGAATCTTGAAGTAACAATTTAGCGTCACGCGCCATTAGCTATGGCGCGGCAAGGGACATGCTGGAGTCTTATCGGCTTTTAATTAGATATGACTACTGCTTTTCCAGCAGGAACCAAGTCAGATCGTCTTGTGGAAAGTTGGTGTCTCTGTGGTAGCTAAAACCATAATCGACCAGTTTTAGATCCGGATACTTGTCTAACATCTCTCCGGCAAAATCTCGTTTGAATAATTTCCCCTGATGCCCTCGGTAAGGCACCTCTATCGGTGAAGGGTTGTAATACTCGATAATACAGATATAACGAGAGCTGCTGTGATAAAGCGCTTCATAAACCTTCGAGAGGGCATCGGGATTAATATGGATTAACACCCCCTTGATAAAGGTCATCTCATACTCTCGCTGAGACGTAAACTCTAACAAAGAGTCATGAATGACCGATAAATTGTCTATCTGTTTTAACTGTTCGACCGCTTTTTCATTTATCTCAATAGCAGACAAGTCACTGCCCGGTAGCAACTGTTTAAATGCATGGATATTCATGCCAATGTTGGCGCCAAATTCAATCAAGGACCCGACCCGCTCAGTACGACTTAAAATACGGGTAAAGAGTGCCAGATTACTGGCTAGCAGTTGCTGGCCCTGATTACGCTTGATGTAATCATTACCAAACTCACCGGCCCAAAAACTTTCCTGTTCTGTTTTAAATGTCATGATCTAATCTTATCCTTAGTTGTGTGACTATCGGTATTTTTCAAGATAGTTGGCACACTTGATAACGGGTACCACAGCCCTAAACATCATTCCTAAACTAAACTGCAATATATTCCATTTTCAGGGCTGTTCCTTCACCAAAATCTTGAGTAAAGGTCTTGCCCATCACAGACTCTAAATGTTTAGGTGCCAGGCCAAATCCAGGGCGAATGCTCCTAACATTTTCAGGTGTGATGCGCTCCCCCGCTTTCACCGCTTTCACTATATAGAGTGAACGTCTAAATTGTAAATTCGCTTTTTCGGCTGCACTTCGGGTGTAATTCACCTTGCCTAATGCCGACCAGGCCAGCTTACTGTCATGGCAGAGTTGCTTGAGCTCATCGGGTTCAAGGGAGAAACTGTCATCGGGTCCACCGCCTTTCTTGTCTAAGGTCACATGCTTCTCAATAATACTCGCCCCCAGACTGGTTGCGGCAATGGCAGTAACATTACTCAATGTATGATCCGATAAACCTGTGACTAAATTAAATCTATTTTTCATATCGACTAAGGTCGCGAGATTATAATCTTCAGCCGATGCGGGGTACGCGCTAACACAGTGAAGTATCGCTAAATCCTTACAACCACAACTTCTTGCCGCATCGATGGCCTCACCGATCTCTTCCGCATTCGCCATTCCGGTCGAGATGATCAGCGGCTTGCCTGTACTCGCCACATATTTTATCAACGAGAGATCGATCGCTTCGAATGAGGCGATTTTATAAGCGGGCGCGTTGAGGTCCTCTAACAGATCAACCGCCGTAGTATCAAACGGAGAGCTAAAGATGGAGATCCCAAGTTGATGAGCATAATCGAACAGAGGTTTATGCCAATCCCATGGTGTATGGGCCCACTCGTAGAGTTGATAGAGGCTTTTCCCATCCCATAAACCGCCATGGATCTGGAAATCGGCATTGCTACTGTCTATGGTGATGGTATCGGGCCGATAAGTTTGCATCTTGATGGCATCGGCTCCAGCTTTTTTTGCCGCTTCAATAATTTTAAATGCTCGCTTTATATCACCATTATGGTTAGCAGACAGCTCTGCAATGATATATGGCGGATAGTCATTGCCAATTTTACGACCTGCAATTGTTATATGTTTATTCATTACTCATCTCTCTCAATTCTTACTTTGTACTTTTGACCATCGATTACAAAAAAAGCCGGAAATCGGTCCGGGTCACAAACGCGCAATAAATTAAATTGCTCTTTAATGGGTCTGGAAATATCTAGCTCACTATCTTCACACGTTCTTTTTCGATGGTAACTCGTCGTTTCATCGGGCTGTTTTTCTGGTAAACAGGTCTTATAATTTTCACAACCCCAAGTGATTAAATCGAGTTCTGCATGAAACAGAAGTTCATTTATCTCATTATAAAGCTCATGACCTTGTAGACGGATCTGTTTCTTTTTCCAAATATCACCAGTATCGACACTATCATTTGCTTCTAACAATGAAAGCGTAAGCTCATTCTTTCCATTTACTATATCCCAGATATGAGGGCTCCAGCCCCTACCCTCCGGCAGATCGCTGGCATGAAGCACTAACGTCTGTTTAAACAGAGCCCTGGTATGCTCTTTCACAATCTCGGAGCAAGAGATGAGAAAAAGAATATCCCCGCCTTGCTCGATCTCATCAACATAGTTGAGCAGAGTAATATCATAGTTGGCTGAATTAGCTAAAGACCACTTCTCAAGGTAGGAAAAGATGGGGTGTTCAGCATCTGTGCACAGTAATGTAATCTCGGTCATAAGCGACTTCTTAAAATAACCTCTGGATCTCTTGTAACACTCTTTCTCTCCCCTGTCCGTCGCAGAGAGAAAGGTTAGTTTCATGATATTCTTGCCAATTATTCAAAATATCTGCGAAAGCCGCTTTAAATGAACGATCAAACACAGATAGTTCCACTTTTATGGCTGCTTTTGCGATGTCTAAATTATTAGCAATATCTGTTTGATTGGGGGCTAGAGGAATAATGATACTCGGAATACCAAGGCAAGCACGCTCCCAGGAAGTACTACCTGGAGCCCCGATTGCAATACAGTGGTCACTCATCAACTCTGCCATATTGTCTATAAAATCAAAATGCCTGATCCACTCTTTATTCTTTTCAGAAAACCCACGGACTTGTGAATAATGGGGGGCCATGGGATTAAGTAGTACTGTGACTATTATCTGTAAATGGTTATCTAACTCAGATAGAGCCTGCAATACTTTTAGGGTGGCATTAGGCTTATCTACGCCCCCCATCGTCACCAATATTTTAACTGTCTGCGGCAAGGTTTTATCTTGCTGCAGCAACTTTTCTCTGTACTGCGCAAATAGGGGATTTAACAAGGCGAAATCACAACCCGCTAATATCACACTCTTTGGGTTTCTTACCCGGTAATCAGCGGCATCACGTAAAAGAGTTTGATCAAGAATGACCTCAGCTCTGTGCTCGCGCACCAAGTCATCAATGGCAACAAGTTTGCATGAGTAATGACATTTTATGGTCTCTTCCCACTCATAATTAAGGCCGTAGTGATCGACAATAAGCAGATCAACCTGCTCAATTTGCTCTATTACACTCTCAGCATCCTCTTGCCAGGGAACCTGTAACCAGGCGGCATAATCGGAACTCGTTTTCGGCTGCAGCCACACCTTAGGGGTCACAAGTTCGATGACATCAAACCCTTTACTTCGTACAAGCTCAATCAGATCCCCCTGCTGAGGACGACAAGCAAACCGAACAATGTCTCCCTGCTCTCTTAATGCAACAGCAAGGACAAGACTGCGCATTATGTGTCCACTGCCTATGTGTATGGATGAATCGGCCCGAAATACAACCCTCATTGGCTCACCTATAGGACACTGAATAACAATTCAGCAAGTTCCCAATCTTCTATCGTATCGATGTCTTGAACTCGTTTTCTGGGCAATAGGATCACTCTGGAGTATTCATTAAAAAAAGGTTTACCGGAAAGAAATGCTGAAGCGGTTCCCCAGTAGAACTGGCCAGCATCATGGTAAGCCTCCTCTAAGTCCTGCGAGCGGGTATTGGCATACTGGGGATAAAACATACGAACTCCCCCGTCTCCATCTAAGGTGATCGCACGCTGTATCGGAGATGGATAGCTTGTAGCACTGAAGACATATTCCACATCAGGTACAGAAACGTCAATTAAACCTTGCTGAATATATTCGGGTAAAACAAATGGCGCCGTAGCGTAAATACAACAGACCTTATCGACAGGCCACTGCTGCTCTTTACACCAACTCACCGCATGCTTAATCACATCGACGGTGGTTGCGAAGTCGTCGGAAATATCAGCCGGGCGCATAAATGGCACTTCTGCGCCATATTCTCTTGCAACGAGAGCAATATCTTCGTTATCGGTCGACACGATGATACGGTCGAAACAGCCACTCTTAATCGCGGCTTCTATCGAATAAGCGATGATGGGTTTCCCATTGAAATGTTTGATATTCTTTCCCGGGATCCTTTTACTGCCACCTCTCGCGGGAATAATGGCAATATTCATCCAATCAAACCTCTCAATGTATCTATGATAAAACTCAACTCATCTTCGGTTAAGTCGGGGAAAAGAGGCAGAGTTAAACAGTGTTGATAGAAATATTCGGCTTCAGGAAAATCCTGTTCGGCGAAGCCCTGCTTCAGATAATAGGGCTGAAGGTGAACGGGAAAATAGTGAACATGCACCCAGATACCAGCGGCTCTCATTGCATTAAAAATAACTTTTCGATCGAGATCCTCTGGCAATTGAACAATCATCAGATGATACGCGCTGAGGCTATCTTTAAGTGGTATAACGCACTTTAATCTGAGGTCTGCAAATGCAAGCTGGTAACGCTTGGCTATCTCATTACGCTGGGCAACAAAACTGTCTAAGCGTTTAATTTGACTGTTACCCAATGCCGCCTGCAACTCGGTCATACGATAATTGAAACCTAGGGTATGCTGCTCATAATACCAATCCCCCTCATCAGGCCTTAGCATTGATTCACTATCTCTGATGATGCCATGGCTACGCAGTTGAGCCATGGATTCTGCCAGTAGGGGATCGTTTGTTGTTCCTACGCCGCCCTCGGCCGTAGTGATAATCTTGACGGGGTGAAAACTAAATACCGTAATATCACTATACTGACATGCGCCTATCTTCGCATCTTGATAGCTACCGCCGATACCGTGAGAGGCATCTTCAATCACCTTTACCCCGTAGGCTTTTGCTAACATCCCGATAGCTTGCATATCACAACTATGGCCGGCCATATGGACAGGGATCAATACCTTAGGCAAGCTATTGTTTATCTTAGCCTGCTTCAACTTCGCCTCTAACGCCTGAGGGCACATATTTCCCGAGAGTCTGTTCACATCAACAAAATCAACGGTGGCACCACAATAGAGCGCACTGTTGGCCGAAGCGACAAATGTTATCGGGCTGGTCCAGACGCTATCTCCCTGTCCGACGCCTAAAGCCAGACAAGCTAAGTGCAACACCGAGGTCGCACTATTGGCTGCGACAGCATGTTCGGCTGAGGTAACGGCGCAAATCCCCTTCTCAAACAGAGGAACCTGTGGCCCCTGAGTCAAGTAATCTGACTTCAGTACCGCGGTGACGGCTGCAATATCTTCATCTGATATATTTTGACGCCCATAGGGGATCATTAATCTTTCCCTTCATCAAGCTGCTTTATCTGCTCTATCGATAGGAAGTCCGGGTTATTCCCTGAATGGTATTCGAAGCCCATGGGGACCGTGATTCCTTTTTCACCAAGTACATTCTTTGAATAATCAATATCTTTACCAAAGAAGGTAATACTAGGTGTAATAACAAAATGGTCATCAAACTCTATCGTATGATGTGAGTCATCTCCCGGACACATGATCTCATGCAGTTTTTCACCAGGCCTTATCCCGACGATCTCATGCTTCAATCCAGGGCCACATGCTTCAGCCAGTTCGGTTATCCGAACCGATGGGATTTTTGGTACAAAAATCTCACCCCCCTGCATTCTGGCAAAGTTTTTTAGCACAAAATCCACACCATCTTGCAGCGAGATCCAAAAGCGTGTCATGTCAGGATGAGTGATGGGTAACGAGGTCGCACCATCATTAATAAGGCCCTTAAAGAAGGGAACGACCGAACCACGTGAGCCGACGACATTACCGTACCTGACGGCTGAAAAACGTGTCGTGCCCTCACCAACCATGTTATTGGCTGCAACAAACAACTTATCGGAGGCAAGCTTAGTCGCACCGTATAAATTTATCGGGTTAGCGGCCTTGTCGGTCGACAATGCGATAACCCGTTTTACCTTGTTGGCTATCGCCGCTTTGATGACATTCTCGGCGCCATATATATTGGTCTTGATGCATTCCATGGGGTTGTATTCGGCCGCGGGGACCTGCTTTATCGCTGCAGCATGGATCACATAATCTACATCCCTGAATGCCTGCATCATACGATCGCCATCACGCACATCGCCGAGGAAGTAACGCATGCAAGGCGCGTTGAAAACCTGTTGCATCTCGAACTGTTTCAGCTCATCTCGGGATAATATGATTAAGCGTTTTGGCTTATATCGCTCTAAAATGGTCTTAGTATATTTATGGCCAAATGAGCCAGTGCCGCCAGTGATTAGGATAGATTTATTATCAAACATGAATTCTCCAACCTGTTATGTAAGTGCCATTATTCTCATTCACTCGTGTAAATCAGATAACGCACCGCATGTGTCGATTAAACTGCAAACTTTAAGCCAAGCCGTTTCGACAATAACCGAGACCCGTTATTAATCAAAAAAAACAAGGGCGAATGCACTTATAGCGAGCTTAACTCGAACATATGCATTGATTATAGTTAGCTTAACCAGAGCATAGTAATAAGTATATAAATATCCAGATTTCTTCAATATTTTGTTATTTCTCTCTCTAAACCAGGCTCAGATGAATAGTAAACCCTTATGAAAATAAATATTTGTTATATCTTCTCATCGAGAATAATTTGGCTTACTCTTTGCTTAGTTTAATCACAAGTTGGATATACACTCGCTTTAACGCAGGTAACCTATCCAACAGCAAGGCTAATCCACTCTTAGCTGCCATAAATTTGACAAGTCGAACGTTCAAAAAATCTAAAAGAGGCTAGCATGCAAGAGAGTCAATCAAATATCTTAAACACTTTTGCAGTAAACCCGTTCGGTGAATATTACCTACCAAGCATCAACCGGACTCAATTTGAGAAGATTGATTCTAAGACTCAATACGATTCCCAATTTAAGCATGACTTTAGCCACGAAGACACGCTACATGTCGTCATCGGCATGGACTCCGGCCTGCTGGCCAATTATGTCCTCGAGATGGGAATAGCAGAAGGAAGCCGTTTCATTTTCGTGGAACTCGATGCTGCATTAAGCCTGTTACAAATAGAGATCCCGCCAGCGTTTAAACAGTCACTATACATCTGTAATCTATCTGAATTTACCGAATTACTAAAAGATGAAATCAATGAACTGTTTATCATTAAAGATCGTTGCTCTTTTTACCGTTCATTAGGTGTTGCCTCGAACCATTTAGAGGGATACACACTCCTTTGCAATGATGTTGAAAAATCGATCCAGAACACTTTCTTTGATTCTGAAGTTAATTTCTCACAAAAAGTATTCGTGAAAACACAGCTTGAAAATATCATCGAGAATCGTATACCAGCATCGGTTTTAAAAGATCAATTTATAGGTATGACATGCATCATCATTGCCGGAGGCCCCTCTCTAGATGAACATATAGCTTGGATCAAATCCCAGTCCAAAAATCTTATCGTCATCGCCGTTTCTCGTATTGCATCAAAATTACACAATGAAGGGATCACTCCTCATATCATCGTTTCTGTCGACCCTCAGGATCACAGCTTCGAAGTCAATCGCGAGATGATGCCACTCCATAAAGAAGCACTGTTTGTTCAATCATTCCATGTGTGTCCACGTATGAGTGCTCAGTGGCAAGGTAGAAGCCTCTATCTTGGTAACCGCATACCTTGGGATAAAAGCTTAGATGCGGATAATATTGAATCCATTGGCCCAACAGTGACAAACAGTGCTATTCATCTAGCCCTTAATATGGGGTTTTCACAGCTATTACTCTGTGGTGTGGATTTGTGTCACTCAAAAGATGGCTTTACCCACGCAAAAGGCACCCTGGAAGCGAGCCTTGGTCCTAACTTAGGTAAGATTTGTGAGTGGGTCGATACCTATGCGGGCTATAAAGCCGAGACGGTGATCCAGCTTTTGAGTGCTATCGAATCATTAGAAAATCAAATCGCAGCCTTTTCTAAACGCACCTTTATTAACCTTTCCCAGAGTGCCGCAGTCGTCGAAGGAGTAAGCTATAAAGCTCCTCAAGATATTAAATTGCAAGCCATAACGGCTGATAAGTATCAGGTACTTAAAAATATAGGAAATAGTCAATCTGAACAGGAAGAAGCCCTGGAAATTAAAGGCTGGATAAACGAACTGGACAAGACAGCCAAATCCATGGGGGAAATTACGGTTCTGTCATCGAATGCAATCAAATATAGCCAAGAAATCGCAAACCAGGATATCACCCCGGAACAGTTAACATCGTTGTCTGACAAAATAGAGGCTATCGAACAAAAATTAAATGGAAAATACCCTTCCTTGAGCCAGTTGATTAAATTTTATGGCTATTATGAATTCACTAAGTTCTTGACGACTAAGGACTCTGATACCTGGTCTCAAGATCAATTGAACAAGATGACTTACAGCTATTACGATGCCTTTGGTAAAATATCAGAAACACTACAGCATCTTATTAACTCGTCACTAAAAAGAAGCAAGAGTCGCCTTCTTGAAACAAACAGCAGCGTGGAAATAACACAGCTTGCTGAACAATGGCGAGCCGACAGGCAGCAAGGCCGCGTAAGGATCTGGAAGCAGGCTCACCCCAACTATAGAGATCATTGTAAGGCCCATCTTAAACTTATCGAAGAGTTAGAGGCCGAATACCAGGAGCAGCTAAACAACGATAGAAAAGTATATGTTGATGTAGTAAAGAAAACGACGACTCTTGAGCGTGCCTTTATAAAAATCATGGTACTGGTCAATGGTAAACACCTCACAGGCCTTAAACAGATGGCGATATGCTTACAGCCAATAGCGTCTAACGGTGGCGAAGCTAACCGTTTGTATCATCTGGCCTATGGTCATCAACTGTATTTAGAGGAGCGTTATGAGGAAGCTCTGATCTGTATGCTTGATTTGCCTGAGGATTTAGTTACAGAGCCTGAACTTAAATTAACGCTTAAATTGTCACTTAAATTGATGAAGCTGGACCAAGCCAGCAAGGCTCTTAAAAAGGTGGCCACATATAGTGACGAATATCTGCCGCAATATGCAAACGTACTCAAACTTCAAGGACAGACACAGGAAGCGGTAAATACCTACCTGGATTATCTGGATAAGTACCCTTCAAATCTGATGGTGTGGCTGAAATTCGGCGTTTTCATGTTCGATATTGACCAGATACAAGCCGCTATCGATGCCTTTAGCCATGTTATTCAATCTGATCCGGATAATCAGGTAGCCTTGAGCTATTTGACCCGTATCGAAGCTAATATTAACGCGAATAACCATACATAAACTAACATCAATATCCCTAAGCAAGGGTAGAACAATATTAGAGTGTTAATCAAACTCAAGGTTCACCGAATGCTTACGCACCTACGCAGAGATGGCAAGTATCGAAACCTTGCCACCTCTGTTGAAGCTAACCTATCACTCTTACTCGAAAGATTAATCTCTACGTTTATACAAACGCAACTCTGAATGAAACCCGTCGATAGTTTCAAAACCAAATGGTAAAACATTAACGGCTACAAGATCATATTTAGGTAGATAACGATCGTAATCGTCAGATTTAGTTGGTTTTTTCACTCCAACATCTGAATCCTTCAACGCAATCTCCTTGCCTTCTCTTAAATTTCTGAGAAGTACATATTTACTCTTAAGACGACATACCTGCGCGAGGTAATTTTGTACAATATCGGGCTCCATCTCCTGAAATGAGATAAAATTTACAAAAAGGTCTACTTCACCAGATAAAGCAGGTAACTGCCAGGGACAAAGAATGGCACCGATGTGATCCTTTCTGAGCTCCCTAATTGATAAATTTGGACGTGTTTTTAATTGAAGGTAATCGGCAATCTCATTATTGCCGAAAACCTCTTTTAAGTAATAACTGGAAAACAGACAGGTTGGCGGAATGTCTACATTAATATAAAAGGTATTATTCCTGTTATCACTTAATAATATTTCCCCAAGAGAGCCAAAGCCCCCGCCAATTTCAAGCACGGTTTCGACAGGTATATCTTGCAGATGCTGCTTAATAAAGTTGATTCCGAGCAGGTAATTCAAACTTGAACGACTATACTTTTTACCTTTGAATTCAAACTGTTCAATAGGTGCGCCAACATCAGACTCGCTGAAAAGCTCCGTAAAGGGTGAACGATTTTGTTCGCTGGACAAGTATACACGGTAGTCACTACGTGCCTGAGAACATCCTGAAAAAAAATCAACAACCCCCATCTTAGCTTTTCCACTATCGAGGACACTATTACATCGCTCGATGACTTTCTGATAGCCTTGTGGGTCAGTGATCATCCCATTGAATCGATAAGTAGGCACGAAGAAGTCTAAAGTGCTCGGCAAAGAGCGAAATGTACCTATACCAAAAGTCTCAATATCACTTTTAAGTAGTTCTGCTCCCATTCGCCAGAAATGTGTTGGAAGATAACATTTGTCAGCCATCTTCATATCCTGAGATATCTCGCTAACCAACTTTTTCCACATGTTTAGGTCCAAAATAAATTACGCTTAATTCAAAAATACAATCGGGTTTACCGAGTAATATAACGTTCAACCATCAACACAAAGATAGCTCCTAGGAGCACGTCTGCTCGAACGTATTAACATTAATGTTTCTTCTGGCCCGATGTTAAATAAAGCATCGATAATACTTAAATGAGAGATAAAACCTGAATATAACTGGTTATATTCAGGGTGGGTAAATTGGTGATAATATAACTCTATACCACCTTTGACCAGCTCACCACCCGGGCTGTTTTTTTCAAGGTAATTCATTGAACCAATAGGAGATAAATATTCATCGCAGCTCAACTTTTGACATAGAGAGATCAGCCTTTCATCTTTTACCCCACCAATCCCGTCAATCTCTGATGCCAATAGTAATGGAGTCTTTATCCCCAGTATCTGGCATAATTTTATAACCATCCCAATATTAAATTTCGATAAATTAATCTCATTTTGATTGTAATACTCTTCCAAAACAGGGTAAAACTGCTCGAAAAACATAGACTTTCGATAGTTGGTAAAAATACTTTTTAGATGCTTTTTTCGCCAGTGATGACCTTGTTTAAATTCAGTTTCGCAAATTAATGTATCTGATCTGCCTTTAGGAGTGGATACAGCAACACTCAACATAAGTGCACCCTGGGCAGATTTGATTCTGTTGCGGACATGCCAATCACTTTTCCCAAGTTTCACATTATCGAGAAAAACAAATTTATCTGCCGTATCAATCAGATCGAAATACCCCAACCATGGTAGATAGGTTGGTTGCATTACACTTAAGAGCATAGTTCACCTTGATGTGAAAGGACCATGGTAAACTCATATGGAAAGCCGTTGGGCTTAGTAAGATAATCATGCTTCAAGTTAACATAGGAGGTAATATTTTTTTTGCAGTAATCAAAAAGATATACAGGGCTGATATAAAAAAGGTGTTCTTCCTTATACTCAACATAATCGGACAGTGCATTAAACCTTATCGACTTTTGAGCTTTTTCCATGGATTTCTTTAAACTAACAGATATAAAATCCAGATTATTTTCTATCTTATTATTGAAAATGCCACTAATTAAAACATGTTCAAAACCATCAGGAAACTTATCTGTTAATATATTAAACTCTAAGAAACTTGCCATATTATCATTGGCATACTTTTGTTTTGCCAAAGCAATAAATTCAGGTACAAAATCACAGCCTAAGTACTTTCCCGTGAAGCCATTTTCACGTAAAAAAGGCAACATATCACCTAAACCACACCCAAGATCGATAATGCTGCTACTTTTATCCAGACCATTACTCAAAATTGCAAACCTGACCCTTTGAGAATCTGAGTCGGGGTACTGGACAGCCTTAACCGAATCACCAGACATTGCAAATAGTTTTTGATAGTGTGCCTTAAGATCATCAATCATCACTCATCCTCGTACCAAACACTTAAAAAACAAAGATAAAATCATCTCAAACCAGATCACTTCTTAACAATGAGCGTCGAAACTCTATTTGTCGAATCACAATCATACTCCAAGCGCATAGCCAACTTTTGCAGCCTTATATTTTCAGGTTCAAAAAAACTGCTTAACCTATCGCATAATAAGTCATCATCAATTGAGTCGGCCAGCCCCAGGTCAAAACTAAGATGATGCCTGGCTAAAATGCTTGTATCTTGCTGTTGCCCATCATTTTGCGATATTGCTGCATTTGGGAGTAAACAAAAACCAGACTCGTATTTACTCAGACCGCCACCACAAATTAGTGCATCCGCTTGAGAGTATAGTAAGGCCATGTCCTTAACAAAAGGGGTTTTCAATAAGGCATTATTTTCCATAGTCACAGTATTGTTACTGTCATCAGACAACCAAATTATTTCTTTCCCCACAAAAATTCGATCTAAACAAGCTAATACTCTAGGCGCGCTCGAACCGATATCTGAACCACCAATAAAGAGTAATACAGTATTGATTTCATGCTCCCGATCCAATAATTCTAACCTCTCATCCCTTACCTTACGAAATGAATTTTTAAAAGGGAAATATTTCAGCCCTAACGCTCTATTAGCATTAGGGGTACCCGTATCAGGCTGGAAACGAAAGTTCACATTAATATCAACACAGGGGAGTAGAAACTGTTCGAAGTCATCAATAACGACAATGCGGCATCCATAGGACTTATAGTTTAAAAGTGAATCTTTTTTCACATTATAATCATCCACAACCAAGACAGTTCCGTGATCAAGTCCAATCTCTGACGTAGAGTTTACACACAAGAAACCGCTATCCTTGATTACCTCTTCAGCGAATGCCAAATAATCCCCACAGAAATATATTCTGGATAGAGGTGCTATTTTATTTATTTCTAAGGCGATATTCAGACACCGAGAAACGTGTCCAAACCCGGTAGATTTAGTCGATGAACATACAAAAACAACCTTACTTAGCATATACCGTTTCCCAAAAGCGCCCAGCAATCCCCGGACTCATATTCTCAAGCATTATGGCCTCTGCAGCACTTATGCTCTTAGTAAGAATATCTAAAAATTCAACCAAACCTGGCATGACTAATCGGATAGCTCCCGATTGATACGATAGAGAATCTCAGCTCTTAACCAATCATCAGGTGTATCTATATCCTGTACTTGATGACTCGGCATAATATAGGGTATGGATAGTTTTGAAAAAACAACTGAATCATCAAGAAAAGCATCTGTTCTCCCCCAATAAAACTGCCCCACATCATGATATGCAGCTTCAAGCTCCTGAGAGCGGCTGTTGAGATACTCCTCTTGAAACATTTCTATTTCACCCGACGTCGATATTTTCAATGCTCTCTGTATTGGTGAGGGATACTCAGTAACCCCAAAACAAAACTTTTTACCTGAACTGTTTTTCAGGAGTTGAAAGCTTTTTTGTATCGTTTCAGGTTGTAAAAATGGGGCTGTAGCATAAATTATACATACAAAATCGGGCTTCTCATCGTTGTTAATTATCCAGTTTAATGCATGAGATATCACCTCAAGGGTAGAGGCTCGATCATCTGCTAAATGCTCAGGCCTAAAAAAAGGAACTTGAGCCCCATATGCTTCAGCAATATCGGCGATCTCTTCATCATCAGTCGAAACTATAACTTTATCAAAACAGCCACTGGAAATAGCCGCCTCGATAGAGTAAGCAATTATTGGCTTACCGTGAAAGAGCTTAATATTTTTTCGAGGGATACGCTTACTCCCTCCCCTGGCAGGAATGATTGCAACATTCATAATAAAAGCCACCTTAAATAGCTATAGCAGCTCAAACTATTTATGAGCAATGTGATTAATCGTTTCGGCTTATCGTGTTTAAAAATGATCGTGGACCATTTGTGACCAAATGGAGCTTTACCGCCTGTGATTAGGATTGAGTTATGACCAAACATGAGTTCTTCATCAGTTAATTAAACTCCATCACTCTAATCAGCAAATTTTGAGCCAAATTGGTGTGCACAAGCTAACCACGTTGATTGACAATAAGAATATGAAAAATATCTACATATTAAGTTGATCCAATCACACTGCACCCAGCCGTAAATCACTGATAAAAGTAAGATTAAGCGTTGAAAACCAAAAAAACAATCAATTCATTTTAAAACCGCTCATAACATATATTTTCTATTCAAGAATATTTTGGCTTGCTCTTTGCTACTATTTTAGCGAACAAAATGACATAGTTAACCAAATCAAGGCTAACAGTCAAAAAAATGACAACAAATGTCACGAATACGAGTAATTTGAGGCCAGCATGCAAGAGCAAAACACGAACATCATCAACACTTTTGCGATAAGTCAATTCGACGAGTATTACCTCCCGAGTATTAATCGGAACCAATTTGAGAGCCTAAACTCTAAGACTCAATATGATGCGATGTTCAAACAAGGTTTTAGTCAAAAGGACACCTTGCATCTGATTGTAGGTATGGACTCGGGACTGCTCGCAAATTATGTGATGGATATGGAGCTCCCTGCAGGTAGCCGCTTTATTTTTATCGAACTTGATGCAGTACTTAACTTATTAAAAATCGATCTCCCAAAAAATGTACAGCATGCCATTGAAATATGCCGTCCAACTCAGTTCAATGAGTTAATAGTCGATAGCTCGCTTGCCCTGTATATAATGAAAGGCAATTATAAGTTGTATCACTCAATAGGTGCAGCATCGAATCACCTAGAGGCATACACTCTCCTTGGTATAAATATTGAAAAGTTGATTCAACAAACTCTTTTCGATTACCAAATCATCGCCACTCAGAAAGCATTTGTTAAAACACAGCTGGAAAATATCAGCGAAAATCGCTTCCCTGCATCCATACTAAAAAATCAATTTAAAGATATGACATGCATTATCATAGCTGGAGGTCCGTCACTAGATGAACATATAGATTGGATCAAATCTCAATCAAAAAACTTAATTATCATTGCCATCTCCCGTGTTGCATCTCTCTTACATAAGCAGGGGATAACTCCGCACATTATCGTTTCCGTTGATCCCCAAGACTTTAGTTTTGAACTCAATAGCGAGATGATGGCACTACACAAAGCCTCCCTCTTAGTTCAATCTTATCACCTCTGCCCCCGTATGAGTGCTCAGTGGCAAGGAAGAAGCTTATACCTGGGTAGACGATTACCTTGGGCTGATTCTATAGACATCGGCAATATTGAATCTATCGGTCCTACGGTGACCAATAGTGCGGTTCACTTAGCGATTAAAATGGGGTTTTCTCGACTATTACTCTGCGGGGTAGACTTTTGCCACTCTAAAAGTGGATTCACCCATGCTCAGGGCACGATAGAATCAAACCTAGGTCCTAATTTAGGCCAAATTTGTGAATGGGTGAACACCTATTCTGGTGAGCAGGCAGAAACGCTTTTTCAGCTTTTAGATGCCATTGAATCCCTACAAGATGAGGTAAAACAACACCCTGAATGTACATTTATCAACCTGGCTCAGAATGCTGCCATCGTTAAAGGAATTACCTATCGACCGACAAAGGAGATTCGATTGCTGTCGATCTCTGAAGACAAATTTTCTATATTGCAAAAGGTTGCGACGAAAGAAACAAATGACAAAATAGCCGAAGATATTAGCGGAAAGATCAAGGTGATAAGAAAAAAAATCGAATCTATAGGCGAAATAGTTAAGTTATCAGCCGAAGCCATCGAACATAATTTAAAGATGAAGCAACTGATAAATGACAGAGAATCGATGATGAGACTATCCAACAAAATAGAGCGCATTGAGCAAACAATGAGTGAAAAATACCACTCAGAATCTCATTGGATAAAATTTTACGGCTATTACGAATTTTCTCAATTTTTGACCACTAAAAAATCCGACTCTTGGTCCCAAGAGCAGTTAAATGAGATGACTTCCAAGTATTACGACGCTTTTAACACCATATCATCACAGCTATTGCAGCTTCTTACGTCAACGCTTGAAAGGTGTGAAAGTCGCCTTTTAGAGGTCAGTCGCGATATTGATGTTAGTCGGCTTGCAAAACAGTGGCGTAAAGATAATCAACAAGGCCGAGTAAGGATTTGGCAGGAGGCTCACCCCGATTTTATAGAGCTATGTGATAGCGCGAGTATTGAGCTCATCAATGAATTAGAGGCGGAGTACCAGGAGCAGTTACGGGGTGACCGTAAAGATTATGTAGATTCAGTTAAGAAGACAACGACATTAGAACGTGCCTTCATAAAAATAATGGTTCTTGTCAATGCAAAACATCATACGGGCCTTAAACAGATGGCCACATGCTTACAGCCCATAGCGGCTAACGATGAAGAAGCAAACCGCCTGTATCATCTGAGTTATGGCCATCAACTACATTTAGAAGAGCGTTATGAAGAAGCGCTGGCCTGTATACTGGAGTTACCAGAAACCGCAATCACTGAGCCTGAAACTAAGTTCATTATTCAGTTGTCACTCAAACTGATGAAGCTAGACCATGCCAGCGAAGCCCTTAAAAAGGCGACCTCATATAGTGATGAATACCTGCCGCGTTATGCAAACGTACTTAGGCTTCAGGGGCTGACACAAGAAGCTGTAAATACTTACTTGGATTACTTAGATAAGTACCCCTCAGATCTGATGGTGTGGTTAAAGTTCGGAAGTTTTATGTTCGATATCGACCAGATACGAGCCGCTATCGATGCCTTTAGTCATGTCATTCAATCCGATCCGGATAATCAGGTTGCGCTGAGCTATTTAACCCGTATCGAGGCCGATCTTAACGCGAGTCACAACACATAAACTGACATCTATTTCCCTAAGCCACGGCTAAACAGTATAATGCCGATTCATTGATAATTAATCGGCATTTTCTACCGCTGCTTCCAAGTTATTCCCGGAGACCCCGCTTGTCACATACTTATATCCCTTTAGAGCAATACAAACGTAAATGGATCTTTAACCATAAAGATCTGCCTGTGACCGACGAAGATAAGGCGCAGATAAAACCACTGGATCAGATGGGTTCGATGGAAGTATGGAAGAAGTGGGTAAGCAATCGTAGCAACCACTCTGAGCAGTTTTCTAAGGGTGACTGGCCCGCTAAAGGTGATGTGTGGGGCGAGCCCGATGATTGGCAGTCAGCCTGGGATAGCGAAGATCCGGCGCTTCCTGAGTTGTTTGCCGAGTTCTTTGATTGGAAAGACGATTCAACCGTCTATTTTTGTTACGAGAAATATCAGGTGATCGAGACACGTTGGGACGTATTCGTTCGAAACTGGAAATGTTTCCTCTTCTTCGATGACGGTCCATTGCTTATCTCACCAAAGCACAAGCAGGCCGCTTTCATTCATCAAGATGGCCAGTATCAATTAGGCCAACGAGGCTAGCTCGACGCCAGCAACGCAAGACTTAATCTAAGAATTACCAGTGCGTTCACAAGCTCACTAGCATGAAATCTGGATTCCGGCCAACAAGATCGCCGGAATGACAGAGCTCCTAGCTCGTCAGAATGCTATCAAGAATAAAAATATAAGAGGTTATATGAAGTCCCTCACTAGACTAATTCCTACAAGACTAATGCCCACATGCTTAGTACCCACCAGCCTGCTACTTACCGGTGCGCTACTTAGCGGTGCTGCCAGTGCCAAAGAGATATCGGGTGTTGACGTTGCCGAACATATTGCGGTCGAGTCGACACAGCTTCAACTCAATGGTGCCGGTGTGCGCAGTAAGTTTTTTATCGACCTCTATGTCGGTAGCCTGTATCTGCCATCAAGGACCGATAATATCACCGCAATTCTCGATGCTCCGACTTCAGCCGTTCGGTTAAACATCACCTCTGGTATGATCACCAGCGATAAGATGCGTGATGCAATCAATGATGGTTTCGATGATGCGACCGATGGCAACACTGCCGAAATTCAGACTGAAATTGATGCTTTTATGGCACTTTTCAGCGATGAGATTAAAGAGGGTGATCAATTTACTCTCGCGACCGATAAAAGCTTCGGTGTAACGGCATATAAAAATGGAGAAGCACAGGCGACTATCGAAGGTGAAGCATTCAGGCAGGCACTGTTAAAGATCTGGCTAGGAGATAGTCCGGCTCAGGGCAGTCTTAAAAAAGCTATGTTGGGCAAGCAGTAATAATTGGCTTAACTCTTAACAGTTAATTCCTGGAGCCCAGGCTCTGGGAATTAACTGCATCGATAAACTACACCTTGTACGCCTTTAAGAACATCTCTACACAGCCATTAATATAATCCGTACGACCTTCAATTAATTCCTCGACATCCAGTCCAAGCTCCAGCTTCATTCTCATCTCACCAAACATCATCAAACAGAGCCGAACCGCGCAATCACGAGGCTCATCGAAACGATACTTCCCTTTTTTATCAACCTCTTTCAGATAACCAGACAACATATCGAGTAGATGCTGCGGCCCTGCATCAAAAAACAATGCAGAAATTTCAGGATGAGTTTCGGCCTGCGCAACACAGGCAGTAAACACGGTTATCGCCTCAGGGCTCACAATCATAGCGCCGAAGTACTCACCAAAATTAGTCAGCGTCCTTTCCGGTTCACTGGCATCACCAAACAGCTCATCAGTTATTTGGCTGACAACACATTTAGACTTAATAGAAGCAATGAAAAGATCATCTTTACAACCAAAGTGTGAGTACACCGTTTGCTTCGAAACCCCGGCTTTCCGGGCAACCTCATCCATACTGGTGTTGGGAAAACCATGGCCGCAAAATAGCTCTATCGCAGCCTCGAGGATCTGCGCCCTTTTTTGTTCACTACGACTCAAGTTTAAACAGGAGAGTTTGGTGGTCATTATTCACCCCTTGGTAACATAACACTTATAACTTAGACACATTTAAACACAAACTAGACTGGACAGTCTAGTTTTTCCAAAATAGACTAGGCAGTCTAGTTTAACGATTTCGTCACTTATGATTAACCAGGGAATGCGTATCAGGATGAGTATTTTCAGAGCCAACTCCAGGAAAAATGGTTTAACAGGTCTCTTGCTTGTTAGCTTTCTCAGCGCATGCGAAGCAGAAGTTACTGTTCATGCAACACAGCCAGAATTGCAATCAGTAACAAGCATGAAGTTAACCCCTTCAACCTCATATCTGCATACCCAAGAGTTCACGGGAACAATTCGAGCGGGTAACACCACGGGGATTGGATTCGAGCTTTCGGGAAAAATCAGGCTACTTGCCGTCGATAGTGGCGATCAGGTCAAAGAGGGACAGTTGTTAGCCCAACTGGATACCCGCTTATTAGAAGCCGAGAAGCAGGAGTTAGTGGCCAGCTTATCGCAAAATAGAGCCGATCTGGATCTGGCCAGCAACACACTGAACCGAAGCCTCAAATTAAAGCAGCAAGGTTACACATCTGAACAGCAACTCGATGAACTCAAAGGCCAGCTGGCCAGTTTACTTGCAGCTCAAAAAAGACTCAAAGCATCCATTTATGCCAATACACTGAGAATCGAGAAGTCTTCACTGCTTGCACCATTTAGCGGCGTGATAAGCAAAAGGAACAATAATTTAGGTGAAGTCATTGCACTGGGAACCCCGGTATTCACCCTCATCCAAAATAACAATCCGCAAGCATTTGTCGGTGTCCCCATTAAGGTCGCTCAAAGCCTGAAGGCGGCACAAGATATCTCCCTTAGGGTTGCTGATAACCATTACACGGCTCAAATTGCGGGGATAGGCGCCGAAGTAAACCCTATCACACGCACAGTGCCATTAAGGCTTATATTACCTCAAGACGCTAAGGTCATTAATGGCGAACTGACCTATCTTGCCTATGAGAATGAGATTGAACAAGAGGGATATTGGGTGCCTATCTCATCGCTGACCGATGGTATCAGGGGACTGTGGAACCTGTATGTCATCACGGCCGGTGAAGCGGTAGAAAAGCCGGAGAGTTTTAGTATAGAACGCAGAGATGTTGAAATTATCTATACCAAAAATGATCAGGCTTACATTCGAGGTGCGGTAAAAAGTGGTGAAGAATTTATTAGCCAGGGACTGCATAAACTTGTCGTGGGACAAGAGGTTAAACGCAACACGACTGTGGCGTCGAGGTAAGTCATGGATAATACATTGATTGAAAGTAGATACGTGCAGAAGTTACTGCCAAATCCGACGTTGACGACCTTGCCCCGGTGGATCAAATGATGATTAAAGCCTTTGTAGAAGATAGACACGTGCAAGCTTGCCCCGGTGGACCAAATGATGATTAAAGCCTTTGTAGAAGATAGACACGTGCAAGCTTGCCCCGGTGGATCAAATGATGATTAAAGCCTTAGTAGAAGAT
>PJEL010001737.1_pt1 | contig 21097 bp, 12 predicted proteins | sample 1853271 | NCBI WGS metagenome assembly PJEL01 (sample SAMN08108733, study PRJNA415343) | Invertebrate metagenome, whole genome shotgun sequencing project. | host: Globobulimina | place: Sweden: Gullmar Fjord | collected 2015-08
GTGCCTTTAGTGAGCTGAGGTAGAGGTTAACGTATTTACCATAGTGGGGATTTCTCGCTCGTTCCTCACTCGAAATGACATGAACCTACAGATCAGAACTTCTCTGATGCTGTACTAGCCTCAGTAAATCCAAATTTTATACTCAGAGGGGGTGCGCCATAGTATGGCGAGTAACCCCCGACCGCCGGTTACAAACCGGCTTGGAGCGGAAGTATTTGGATCCACTGAGCCTCCTCGTTCCCAAACTGGAGTTTGGGAACGAGGTTGGGTGTCATAGGAGCCGCCTGTGGCGCGGGGGGTGTGTGCTATGCAAGCATAGCCGATGTCCCTCCACGTTTCTCGTTCACGCCATACGCTCCGTATGAAAATGTAGTTTTCATAGGAGTTGTCATTAACTGCGTTCACCACCAAGAATGAAAATGTCATTGCGAGGCACGAAGCAATCTCCGCCTCCGAACGGGGAGACTGCTTCGCTGACGCTCGCAGTGACATAATATAGCTATTTACAGAGGAGGCATTAACAATGAGCAAAGCCATTCAAATTCTAATCACTGACGACCAAAAGATTGTCCGCAAAGGGCTGCGCGCCCTGATTGAGGCCAAACCAAATCTGGCCGTGATTGGCGAGGCTGTAGACGGCAACGAAGCTGTCCGGCAAACACGCGATCTGCGGCCCGATGTTATTTTGATGGACCTGGAGATGCCCAACAAAGATGGGCTTACCGCCATCGAAGAGATCAAGCAAGAGAACCCGGAGGCCCGGATTTTGGTGCTGACCAGCTACGGTGACGACGCCAGAGTTTTTGCAGCCGTTAAAGCAGGCGCGCTGGGCTACTTGCTAAAAGACTCCTCACCGCAAGAGTTGGTGTCGGCCATTCAGGCCGTAAATCAGGGCGAACCCTCTCTGGACTCGACCATTGCCATGAAGTTGGTTCGTGAACTCAACCGGCCCTCGTCTCTACCACCCACCGAAGAACCGCTCACCTCACGAGAACTGGCCGTGCTGAAACTGGTGGCCCAGGGTCGTTCTAACCAGGAGATTGCCGAGACCTTAAACATCAGTAAACGCACGGTGGGCGGTCATGTCAGCAACATTTTAACCAAGTTACACCTGGCCAACCGCACCCAGGCTGCGCTATACGCGCTACGAGAAGGGTTGACCAACCTGTTTGAGGAGTAAGGCTCAATACAGGTAAAATTACCTGGATCACTACGTAAAAATACCGTTCTCAGAACGGTATTTTTTTATTTGCAGACACGTTTATTTTCCGATGTGTCTCAGCTTGAGAAATGATATGATAGAGGTGTAATGTATTCAAATTTTAGTATAGGGGGAAGTAGGTAAATGATGCGATCAGAAAATTCACCGGCACTTATTGTAACCCATTCACACTGGTTTGGAGATGCTTTGCAAGCAGTTGTCAGGGCGGCGCTTCAAGTAGAACATGTCAATAAAACCAGTGATGTTTCATCGGCGCTAAAGATAATTACCGAACATCACCCGGTTCTGGTACTGCTGGATGTAGACTTGTCGGATGATGAGAGTTGGAGTGTATTGCAGCAGATCAAGGCTCAATGGCCCCAAACACAGTGTCTTGTTTTGGCCAACAATGAGCAGCAAGGGCAAACAGCCGATCAAGCCGGTGCCGATGCGGTGCTGGTCAAAGGTTTTGCTATGGATACTTTTCTTAAAACCTTACAGCAGTTGCTGGCACAGACTGATTTAGTGCCGGAGAGACAGAGAGCTTGGGGCATTCGCTATACACAGAAAGGATCTAACCACAATGGACACCACAAAAATTCTGGTAGTTGAAGACGAAAACATTGTTGCTCTGGATATAAAAAACAGGTTAAAAAAATTAGGCTATGTTGTGGCCGGCCGGGCTAAGACCGGGCCGGATGCCATCAGCAAAGCGTTAGAGCTACGCCCCGACCTGATGCTGATGGACATTAAGCTCAAGGGAGAAATGGACGGGGTAGAAGCCGCTACAGAGATCCGGGAGCAACTCGACATTCCGATTATCTTTTTAACGGCCCATTCCGATGAGGCCACCTTGCAGCGGGCTAAAGTTACCACGCCTTACGGTTATTTACTCAAACCGTTTGAGGACCGGGATTTGCATACAACCATTGCTATGGCTCTGTACCGCCACAAGTTGGAGCAAGAGTTAAAAGAGAGCCGGCAATGGCTATCTACCACCCTTAACAGCATTGGCGATGCGGTCATTGCCACCGATAACGAGGGCTGCATCAAATTTATGAATCCGGTGGCCGAGAGCCTGACCGGCTGGCAAGAGTTTGAAGTTTTGGGACGCGACTCAAGAGAGATTTTTAACATCGTCAACTATAAAACCCAAATACCAAGTAAAAGCCCTGTTGAACGGGTACTCCAACGTGGGAAAACAGTCTTTTTAGAAGACAACACGATGCTTATTACCCGCAACGGCACAGAGATCCCCATCGATGATAGCGCATCGCCCATTAGAGACGACAAAGGCAATATCAATGGGGTGGTCATCGTTTTCCGGGATATCACCGAGCGCAAACTGGCCGAGGAAAAACTACATCAATATAACCTGGAACTACAAACGCAAAACGTAGAGTTAAACGCCTTTGCCCACACCGTGGCTCACGATCTCAAAGGGACGTTGGGGCCTATCATCGGCTTTGCCCAGTTGTTACAAGAAGAGACAGGGTTAGATAAGCAGGCGCAAGAGCATCTGCAAATAATTGCCCGGAGCGGGCAAAAAATGATAAACGTCATCCACGAGCTACTGCTGCTGGCCCAGGTACGCCAGGCAGACGTAACCGGCGAGCCATTGCTTATGGCAAAAATCGTGGCCGAAGTTCAAGATCGGCTGGCTTATATGATTAAAGAGTACCAGGCAGAGATCATCCTGCCCGATGAGTGGCCGGTGGCCCAGGGCTACAGCCCGTGGGTAGAAGAGATATGGACTAACTATCTCAGTAACGGGCTTAAGTATGGTGGCTGTCCACCCCGTCTAGAACTGGGCGGAACAACGCAAGCAAATGGCGACATCCGCTTTTGGGTGCATGATAACGGCCCCGGTCTTAAACCAGAGAAGCAGACCCAATTGTTTACCCCCTTTACCCGGCTAGATCAAACTTGCGCTACCGGACACGGGCTGGGCTTATCTATTGTGCAGCGTATTGTGCATAAGTTGGGTGGACAAGTTGGTGTAGAGAGCAATGGCGCAACTGGTGGCGGCAGTCTCTTTTACTTCACTTTGCCGGCTGTAGAATGTCAAATGGCAGCTAGGAGTAGGTTGGGATCTTCCCCCCCAACGAGCAGTTAATAAACGGCGAAGTCTACTTGCCTCTGAGCCAGGAAGGGGAAGCGTTGTATCAGGAAACCTGGGACCGCTTTAAAGCCGAGATTCAATAAGAAATATCAACAGGAGATCCCCATGCATACAACGGGGGAGCAGAACCTTACCAACCCCATATTACCCGCGTACAGCTTACGTTGGCGTCTTCTGGCTTTGCTGGGAGGAATGTTTTTAATCACCCTGCTGGCAATTGGGACAGGCGTATTCTACTTTATCTCTCAAAACGAGCAGCACGCCTGGCAAGGCCGGCAGGGAGAAGCGGCTCGCCACGCCGGCGATACCGTGGTTGTCTTTGTACAGCGTATGGAAGATACTATGAGCCTGGTTAGTTCGCTACAGCGCGATGAGTTAATTGCTAATCCGCAGCTAATGCCTCGCTTGCTCAAGCAAAACCCGGCTCTGCTAGAGTTGATTCGCCTGGACGCCAACGGCCAGATATTTGCCAACGCCCACCAGGATGAACCGATACTGATGAATCTATTCACCGTTCCGCAGTCCAGATGGTTCCTTGAGAGCCAGGCCGGTAAACTTTACCTGGGCAACGTCCAGATTTCTTCTGCCGGCGAACCCTACCTCATCATGTCCATCCCCGCGCCGGATGGAGGTGTGATGGCTGCCAGATTGCGCATGAATGTGTTATGGAACGTGGTAGCAGACCTCCGCTTCGGGGAAACTGGTCAAGCCTATGTCGTTAATCGGCAAGGGCAGATTGTGGCTCACACCAATCCGGCAATTGCTCTGGCCCATACCACGCTCCAGGGACGACCAGAGATGTCCACTCTGCTGCAAACGCCCAATCAAGAATGGAACGGGGCATACGTAAATTTTGAGGGCGACGCAATGATCGGCGTAACCAGTCCGGTGCATGGAACAGAATGGGTGGTCATCACCGAAGTCACCGAAGCCGAAGCTTTTGCCGTTAGCCGGACGGCCTTATTTCTACTTAGCGGCGGTCTGGCGCTATTTGGGCTGCTGGTGATACTGGTGACGGGTCGTTTTTTGGGAATACTGATCTTGCAACCTATGGAGAATCTTAGGGCCGGCGCCAGACGCATCGGGCGGGGTGATTTGAATTACCAAATCAACTTGCCCCGACAAGATGAAGTAGGCCAGGTGGCCAGAGCCTTTAATACAATGGTCAATCGCCTACGTGACCGTGAGGCTCAAGTGGCCGAGCGCACCCAGGCCCTGCAAGAGAGCGAGGAACGCTTTCGGCAGGTGGTCACCTCTATCAGCGACCATATTTATATGACAGAAATTGCGACAGAAGGGGGCCACCAAAACCATTACCTGTCTCCCAATGTCGAAACCTTGACCGGCTATCCGCTGGAACAATTTATGACCAATTGGAATTTTTGGCCCTCAACCATCATCCATCCCGACGATAGAGCCGCCGCCGCCGGCCAGGCAGCCCGGCTGGCCCAGGGGCAAAATAGCGAGGCCGAATATCGCCTGGTCAGGGCCGACGGGGCCATCATTTGGATACGCGATAGCGGGCGGGTGGAAAAAGATGTCGCTAAACAGCGTCTTGTTGTTTATGGCGTAGTCAGCGATATCCACGAGCGCAAGCAGGCAGAGATTAGTCTGGCCCTGGCCCGAGACCAGGCCCTGGAAGCCAGTCGCTTTAAATCTGAGCTTGTAGCTAAGGTTAGCCATGAGCTACGCACCCCGCTCGGCTCTATTCTGGGGTTTGCCGAGATGATCCAGGACGGTTTTTACGGCCCCCCCTCTGACGATCAGAGCCAGGTGATGGAAGAGATTATTGACAGCGCCCAATACCTGACCAACCGGGTCAATGAATTGTTAGACCAAGCCCGACTTGAAACCGGCAAATTAAAGCTGAACATCAGTTCCTTTGCTCCGGCTGATCTAATTAACGATACCCTGTCGAAGATGCAGGTGCTGGCCAAAAACAAAGGATTAACCTTAACTGCTAATATTGCCGTCGACATGCCGGATACCATTTCCAACGATTTAGACAGGCTAAAACAAATTGTGATTAACCTGCTTGGCAATGCCATTAAATTTACCCAACAAGGTAAGATTGAAGTGAACCTCCGCCGGTCTGGCCCCACGCACTGGGCGCTGCAAGTAACTGACACCGGCCCCGGTATCCCGGTCAAAGCCCAATCTGTTATATTTGAGTCCTTCAAACAAGTGGATGGCTCAATGACGCGGGAGCAAATTGGCACTGGCCTGGGGTTATCCATTGTTAAACAACTGACAACCCTGATGGGAGGTCAGATTAACTTACAAAGCGAGCTAGGACAGGGAAGCGATTTTACCATTCTGCTACCGCTAGAACCTATACAAGAGGAAACAGCATGACAAATCCATTAGCTTTAATAATTGAAGACGACAGAAAACAGGCAACCATCTTTACCGGAGCTTTACAGACAGCCGGCTTTGAAACCGAAACCATCCTCGACGGCAGAGATGGTCTGGACCGGTTGGCCGTTACCACCCCCGCAGTAGTCGTGTTAGACCTGCACCTACCGCGTGTTTCCGGCAAAGACATTCTACAGCACATCCGTGCCGATGCCCGGCTGGCCAATACGCGGGTCATGCTGGCCACTGCGGATGCATTGACGGCCAAAGGTCTTCAGGAAGCAGCCGACCTGGTTCTGCTCAAACCGATCAGTTTCCGCCAGATGCGCGACCTGGCTGCCCGTCTACGCCCCCCCAATACAAATGGCAGAAATGAATATTAAAATAAGGAGCCGCCGATGGCGCGGGGGGTGGCCTGTGCATAGCACAGGTGGGGGTGGCCCTCCACTTTCCCACGCCATACGCTCCACATAAAAATCCCCCTCACCCCCCAACCCCCTCTCCCAATTTGGGAGAGGGGGTGTCTTTGCAAGGCAAAGGGGGGGGTGAGGGTTATTTACAGAGGAGAAAAAAATGTTAAACAAAGTAATAACCATTATCACGTTTGTTGGTCTTTTGATGGTCTTGGCAGGCTGTGCCGGTAGTCCGCCTGCACCGCCACCGCTGGCGGAGGAGTTGATTTTTTATGACTGGGATGCGGATGGGATAGAGAACGTCTTTGAGGCCTTTACCCAAGAATACGGCGTCAAGATCAAATACGTCACCTTCGCGTCAACGGAAGAGGCCGTAAAGAATATGAGGGCCGGCAAGGTTTACGATGTTGTGGTGATGGGAAACCCATTTATGCCAGCCCTGATCAACGAGGGTTTACTTGCCGAAATCGCTTACTCTAATGTGCCCAACTTTAAAAATATTTCAGCCAATTTCCGCGATCTGTCTTACGACTCCAACAACCAACATAGCATTCCTTACAGTTGGGGCACCACCGGGCTGGTGGTTCGTAGCGATCTGGTCGAGGAACCCATTACCCGTTGGGCTGATATGTGGGACGCACGTTACGCCGGCCAGATTGTGAACTGGAGTACCACGCCCCGATTTTTCGTCGGCGCAACCCTGTTGTCTCTGGGCTATTCGGTTAACTCTGAAGACCCGGCAGAACTGGAAGCCGCTCTGGAGCAATTGCTGGCGCTCAAACCCGATAATATCTGGTTGAATGATGAAGATGGTCTCAAGTTCGTCCCGTTTCTACTGAGCGGTGAGGCCGTGATGGGCCAGGGTTGGTCCGAAGAATTGTGGACGGCTCAAGAGGAGAGTGACGATGTAATCTACGTTTTACCAGAAGAAGGAACGATTTTATGGGGCGATAACTTTGTTATTCCGGCTAACAGCCCCAATAAGTATACCGCCGAGCTATTTCTAAACTTTATCTTGCGACCGGAAATCAGCGGGCAGATTGTCAATGGAAATTACTATCCTATGGCCAACCATGCCGCCGATTCCTTTGTTGACGAAGCAATTTTAAACGACCCGGTAGTTTATCCAACCAACGAACAGTTGCAGAACGCCGAACTCCTGTTACCCCTCAGCCCGGAAGGAGAGGCATTGCATACCGAAATTTGGGGGCGTTTTTTGGCTGCGCCCAAAAATTAGCGCGCAAATTACCAATGATAATTACTACGCCACGCCCAACGAGGCCGCCCACCCTTTTATTGATCCGGAGATTCTGAATAATCCGGCAGTCTTTCCTGCCAGCATTGATCTAAAAAATGCCGAAGTTCTGCTTCCCCTTAGCCCAAAAGGCGAGCGGCGATTTGCTGAAATCTGGGAGAACTTTATGGCTGCACGTCAATAAAAGACAACGCCAATAGTCAGTAGAAGGCAAGTGATATGAAACAACGCATCAAACAATCTCTAGCCAATTTTTGGCCGGTTTATTTGGGCCGCACGCCAAGCTTAAGCCGTCGCCTGTTGGGTTTGCTTGGAGGAATATTGCTGATCATGCTATTTGTCATTGGCATAAGCGTGTTTTATTTTATCTATAAAAACGAGCAACGAAGTTGGCAAGGTCGCCAGGGAGAAGCCGCCCGGTATACAGGTGAAATCGTCGCTACTTTCATCGAGCGCACAAAAAATACGCTAATTATGGTCAGTTTGCTGAATCGATATTATCTTACAGCAGAGCCACAGATGATGGACGACTTACTTCAGCAAGACCCGACGCTGCTGGAAATGATCCGCCTGGATGCAAATGGCAAGGTGTTTGCCGGCGCTTACCGCGACGCCCCCTTGCTGGCTAATTTGTTTACCATTCCCCAGTCCAGATGGTTCCTTGAGAGTCAAGCGGGTCGGCTTTATCTGGGCAACGTCCAGATTTCTGCAACTAGCGAACCCTATCTAATCATCGCTATCCCTGGCCCGGATGGCGGCGTGGTGGCGGCCCGGTTGCATATGAACCTCCTGTGGGATGTTGTGGCCGGCCTGCGCTTTGGCGAAACCGGTCAGGCTTATATAATTAACCGGGAAGGACTCATCATCGCCCACACGGACCCCGCAGTCTCTTTAACTAAGGTAAGCCTCAAAGGACGGCCAGAGACATTAGCGTTATTGCAGGCAACCGACCAAGGGTGGAGCGGATCATATGTAAATTTTGAGGGTTACAAGGTGGTCAGCGTTACGGATCCGGTGCCTGGGACTGATTGGGTAGTTGTGACCGAATTGCCTCAAAGGGAGGCATTTTCCACCAGCCGGACAGCTTTGCTGATCCTGGGCGGGGGCATAGTTCTTTTTGGGTTGCTGGTGATGCTGGTAACCAGTCGTCTCCTGCAACAGGCAATTTTGCAGCCAATGGAGAAACTGAGGGCCGGGGCAGAGCAAATTGGGTACGGTGATTTAGAGCACCGGATTAACATTGTCCGGCAGGATGAAGTTGGTCAGGTTGCTACCGCGTTTAACCAAATGGCCGTTCATTTGGATCATCGCAACAAACAGTTAGCCGCTCAAACAGTCGCGCTGACTGATGAGGTAAATGAGCGCAAGCGGATTGAGGAGGCGCTGCGCAAACTAAATGAAGAATTAGAAGACCGGGTCACAAAACGTACCCTAGAATTGACCAGAGTGAATAAAGAACTTGTCCATGAGATTGGCGAGCGCAAGCGAACAGAATCGGCGCTGGATCAAGCCCATATGCGGCTGCAACACATCCTGGATACCAGCCCGACCATAATCTATAGTTGTCAGGTTGATTCTCATGACTCCGGAGGCGACTATCCGCCCACTTTTATCAGCCACAACGTTACAAAGACATTTGGATACGAGATTGAAGAGTGTCTGGGCAATTCAAAGTGGTGGTCTAAAGGGCTTCACCCGGAGGATGCACCGCGCATCAAGGCCGGGTTTACAAACCTGTTTACACAAGGGCATCTTATACACGAATACCGCTTTCGGCACAAGAATGGGAACTATCGCTGGATACGCGACCAAATCACACTGGTTAGAGACGACACCGGCCAGCCGGTAGAGTTTGTGGGATCCTTGATAGACATCACCAAGCGCATGCAGGCCGAGGAAAAAATCAAAACCTCACTCCACGAAAAAGAAATCCTGCTAAAAGAGATTCACCACCGGGTCAAAAACAACTTACAGGTGATTTCCAGCCTGCTCAACTTGCAGTCGGGCTATATTGAGAACCAACAAACCCTTGAGATATTCAAAGACAGCCAGCATCGGGTCCGGTCGATGGCCCTTATCCACGAAAAACTATACCAATCCGATAACCTGGCCCGGATTGATTTTGGCGACTACATTCAAAATCTGGCTACGTATTTGTTCCACTCGTACAGATCCGGTAATGGGGGCATCACTCTAAATATTCAAACTGATGACGTTTTTTTGGGGATAGATGAAGCCGTTCCATGCGGGCTAATTCTCAACGAGCTGATCTCCAATTCTCTAAAACATGCCTTTCCCAATGGTAACACAGGCGAGATCAAAATTGAGTTGACCGTTCACGATGACCGTCAGTTGACGTTGGGGGTCGGTGATAACGGCGTCGGCTTACCGCCGGAATTTGATATTGAAGATACGGATTCTCTGGGTTTGCAGTTAGTCGACACTCTGGTTGACCAACTGGACGGTGCCATCGAGCTTAACGGGAGGCAGGGGGCGGAGTTTAGCATTAAGTTTGTTGCTGTGGAAAGGAGTTAATATTATGAACAAACCACAAATTTTGGTGGTTGAAGATGAAACAATTGTCGCTCTGGACATCAAACAGAGGTTAACAAGGCTGGGGTATACCGTGCCTGCGCTTGCTGCTTCTGGGGCAGAAGCTCTGGACAAAGCAATTAAGACACAACCGGACCTGGTGCTGATGGATATTAAGCTCAAAGGAGAGATGGATGGCGTGACAGCTGCCAAGCAGATCCGATCTCGGTTTGATATACCGGTGATCTATCTGACTGCTTTTGCTGATGGACCCACGTTGCAGCGGGCCAAAATGACCGCGCCTTACGGCTATCTTCTCAAGCCCTTTGAAGAGAAAGAGTTGTACAGCACCATCGAGATGGTCTTGCATCGACATCAACTGGAACAGAAATTGAAAGAGAGCGAACAATGGCTGGACGCTACCCTCAAGAGTGTCAGCGATGGTATCATTACGCTAGATGCCGGGGGACGCATCATACTGGCCAATCCAAAGGCAAAGGCATATCTAACGGAATTGACAGGCGCGGGCATTGGAGATGTTTTGACCCACCTGGGACAGAAACCGATTCAGGAGTTTTTGGGACCGCCTCCAAAAGGGGAATTCCACCGCGAGGTAATTTTGGAAGGATCGCCCCGCCGGGTGTTTGAGGTGATAACCCAATCGATAGAAACAGGACCTCAAGTTGACGGCTGTGTGCTGGTTATTCGGGACGTTACTGAAAAACGGATTATTCAGGAAAACAGCCAGCAACAGGACCGTCTGGCCGTAGTCGGCCAACTGGCGGCCGGCATTGCCCACGATTTTAACAATATTTTGACCGCCATCATTGGTTTTACCGAATTAACCCGCGCTGACCAAACTATCTCTCAAACTGCCCGGCAAAACCTGGAATACGTTGTTCAACAAGGGCATCGAGCGGCCCACCTTGTCCGCCAAATTCTGGATTTTGGGCGTAAGTCCATTATAAAAAAAGAACCACTAGATTTAGTGGTTACGATTCAAGAGACTATTAAACTGCTAAGACGCACTATCCCGGAGGATATCGACATCACCCTGGAAATTGAACCTGGCCGCGAGGCGTATATGGTCAGTGCAGACGCAACACGGATACAGCAAGTTCTGACTAACCTGGCCATAAACGCCCACCAGGCTATGCTAACAGGTGGAGCCTTGCAGTTCCGGTTGGCTAATCACACTCTCCCCGATAGGCAACTGTCTGACCCGGAGAGGACACCCGATGATGAGCAACTGAATCATATGGAGTGGCTTAACCTTTCTGTTTCGGACACCGGTGTCGGTATCCCACCCGAAGTGCTGCCCCACATTTTTGAGCCATTCTTCACCACCAAAGAGGTCGGCGAAGGTACAGGACTGGGGTTGGCGCAAGTATATGGCATCATCAAACAACACTATGGTGAGATTAGCGTAAACAGCCGGGTAGGGCAAGGCACTACTTTTACCCTTTATCTACCTGCTCTGATCTTGCCCAAAGAGTTGCTACAGAAATCCAAACAGGTGAAGTCGCCTCTGGGGCATCGTGAGACCATCTTGGTGGTAGAAGACGAACTTGTAGTGCTAAGGGTAGCTCAAGCTATGTTAAAATATTTGGGCTACCGGGTACTGACAGCAACCAATGGACATGAGGCATTGGAGATTTATGGTCAACAGTTAGAAAATATTGCCCTGGTGTTAACCGATATGGTTATGCCGGGGATGGGGGGGATAGAATTGGCACAAGCTTTGCAGTCAAGAACTCCAGCTATCAAGATAGTGGCAATTACCGGCTACCCATTGGAGATGGAGGCAAAAGAGCTATTGGCCACGGGTATTGTGGACTGGCTGCAGAAGCCATTAAAGCTTGAGCAACTGGCACAGACGGTGAACCGGTCGCTGCAGAGATCATACCCAAACGGGGGTTAAACTGTCAGCGGGAGGAGACTGTCAGACACCCTTCTTCATCCAATCCAACTGCCCTAACACGCTTGTCTTGTCAACATACACATTACCAGGGCTGGTCAGGGCACCATAAAACCTCATTCTTGAGGTGCTGTTTTGTAACCCTGACATTATTGGAGAAGCCGGGAAAACCCCTCGGACATTAGTGACTAAGAAAAGAACTTAGTCTTGGGGATGAGAGGCCAGAATCTTTTGTCTATCTGTCCTCAAGTCGACTTCTCCTAAGTGAAAACGTTTCTATTTCACAAGAGACCCATTTGAGCTGATTTAAGGTACTAAATCAGAAGCCCAAGACGTTTACGCTTGGGTTTCTCACGAACCTTAAGAATTTAAATCGGTAATGCGTTGCCGGCGAACGCCTTGAAATGAATTTCAGGCTGCTATAAAAAGTCCGATAAATCGGACTGATTTACGGCTGTTTTCGCCTTCATGGCCCGCTTTTGAGTCGGTTTTTAACCGACTTCCCATTATCAGCCCAGAGTTTCAACTCGGGGCGACGCCGGATAGCCATTACCGATTTATTTTCCAATAAATAGAAGCACCAAATAACGTCTTGGAGAGAAAAAGATGGTGAGAAATTAGATAGAATTTAATTCACCGATGGTAAGGTTGTAGAGGGGTAATAGTTGGGGTAATTATGGGCGGGAGAATAGGGAAAGTCAAAGCTGTTATTAGGGGGGAGAATAAGGGATTTAAGGCCGATTTGACCTTAAGTGGGAGACAAGGGAGAGACAAGGGAGAGACTCTAGACCAACTCTAGGGATAAAGTATATTTCCGCAGCAGTTATATTGGAGTGTAAAGGGAAAAAAGCATAAGAAAAGAAGCGGATTGTTTGGCTTGATGATTTAGTTTGGGGGGAAGGGGATAAAAGGGGTGTAAAAGGGTAGTAATGATAGAGACGTGGTTGTTATGTGAGGTTGAACATTAGGGGTAGGCACAGTTAAGGGGAGATGGAGTAGATTACCTTTTTACCAATCTACCTTACGGGTAAAAATAACTCCTGAGGGATTTCTCCCTGCGCTCGAAATGACATGCCTGAGTAGTTACAACACCTCTTAAGTAATGGTTAGGAGATTGGTGCTTATAAAACCAACCCCCTAACCTCTATTCCCTAAATTTAGTAATTAACCCAAGTTGCTTATGACCCAGACCCTAAAGGTTTTAGCTGCTGATTTTACTAAACAATACAATAAGCTGATATTGGAAACCTTTAGGATCTTTTACCCACAGGTGACAACTTGAGTTAATTAGCAATTGTACCAACAACTATCAACTGTCAACTACCAACTATTTACTGGCCGGGCCACCCTTATCCCCGCCCCCGCCCCCGCCCTTAGCGTCGGGCGGGCCGCCTTTTGCCCCGGGTTCTCCCTCAGGAGTCCAGCCTTCGGGCATTTGAGCATCTTCCCCAAAGAAAAACTCTTCCATTTGCTCGATCAAAAACTTGCGAGCGTTTGGGTCAGCCAGGGTTAAATTATAATGATTGATCAGCAATACTTGATGCTCTATCCACATATCCCAGGCTTGTTGGGAAATATTTTCAAAGATTTTATCCCCTAATTCTCCGGGAAAAGGAGGTTTTTCTAAGCCGGGTAACTCCCGACCTATTTTGACACATTTTACTGTTTGAGCCATTTGCTTACTCTCTTTAATTAGATTATTGTAACTACTACCAATTATTTATTATCAGAGATACTATAAAAAAGTTGTCAGAAAGTCAAGTATTCATCATGCGAATTATCTTTTTTGGAATGTTAGGCCAATTTTCATTGTTTCCTCTGGAAATGTTGCTTGCAGCCGGAGCTGAGGTAGGTGCAGTTGTGCTGCCTTCAAGCCAAAGACAAGCATCCTCTCTCCCCCGTCGGCTCGAACCTGACCCTGCCCCGCTATCAGATTTACCCTTGCTGGGCCCCTATCTTAACCCCAATATTATCCATACCGCCTGGAGACACAATATCCCGGTCTGGGAAGTTGCTAAATTGACGACTCAAGAGTCTATGACCCTGTTAAGTGATCTCCAGCCTGATTTGATTGTGGTGGCCTGTTTTCCGTATATATTTCCGCCATCTTTACTCCAATTGCCCCAGCACGGCTGTCTGAATTTGCACCCCTCACTCTTACCCGCTTATCGAGGACCAAGCCCGCTTTTTTGGATTGCTCATCAGGATGAACATGTAACGGGTGTCACCCTGCATTTTCTGGACAAAGGGTTTGATAGTGGCGATATTGTGGCCCAAACGCACTTTGAACGCCCTGACGGCCTCTCTTATGCCGCCTTAGAGCGTCGCTGTGCGGAAATTGGGGCTAAATTGTTGCTGACGACGCTTCAGCAACTTGAAGCGGGGTCAGTCGTGCGTCATTCCCAACAAGAGAGTCAAGCCAGCTACTTCCCTCAACCCTCACCAGCCGATTTCATCATCCCAACCACTTGGCCTGCCCGTCGAGCCTTTAATTTTTTGCGAGGGGCCGAAGCTTGGCCCTTGCTCATTGATGTCGGCCCTGCCCAATACAGTATTCGCGTAGCCAAATCTTATACCCTAGACCAAACCCTGGACCAACCCTTTCTTATATTAGGCGATGAATTATGGGTTCAATTTCAGCCAGGAGTATTACGAGCAAAAATTCATCCTCACCCATTTGAAAAATTGGGAGATTAAGAGAGGGGGAGGTTAATACAATTTCCCCAATCTCCCCATCTTAATCACCAACTGCATTGCGCTCAGCGAGTCTCTGTCTCATCAGGAAAACGATAATTAAGGGAGTTTCAAATTTTGGGATATATCTATCCCCCTAAACCAACACCCCCCAATCACACCCCTAACCTTAGCCTGGACCTAACTACATAAAACGAATCTATAATCACCAACTATAGATGTTCAGATAAAGTTTTTGAGTATGACGTGTCATTCTCTGAGTGAGGAACGAGCGAAGAATCTCCACGAAACGTTACATTATCAAAGTAAAGCAGCTCTGCATGGAGATTCTTCGGCTTCGCCTCAGAATGACATGATTCAAAATGTTTTTCTTAAAAACTATATCAACTGTCAACTATCAATTATCAATTGTGAGGGTTGTTAATTCAAGGGCATTATTCGCTTGGGCTTGACCATCAACCGTCAGGGGGAGCCGTTCCCCTGTAACGGGGTCATACATACCAACCAAAAGGCGGTAATCACCGGGGATTGCCCCTTCTTGCAAGGTCAGAGTATAACGGTCAACAATAGTATCATTCTTTGTCCATTCCGTTGTGGGGTAACGACCTCCCTGCGGGGGATTATCCCATTGGGCTGCTACCTGTCCATCCGGACCAAGGAGTTGGGTAAAAACGGTGTAACTGTGGGGAATTTGGGCCTTCGATTGCCAATATAAGGTTAAAAAGATAGGAGCTTGAAGAGTTGGCCTTTGAGGGTCAATGTCGTAGCCGCTAAGTTCGATGTCTTGACCGAGTTGAGCATGCACCGTATGTTTGGGGCTGTCATTATGGGCCGGGTCCAATAAACGGATTGTGGCTGGATAAAGATTGTTGCCCAATTGAGTGCCATTATGGATTAAAGGCAGATAAGCAAAACTATCATGTAAAACCTCATCTTGGTACAAAAGGCTAATTTCAAACACATAAAGACCGGGCGGAGTGTCAGGCTTAATTTGAAGGGCATAACTTTCTTCAACAACTTCAGTCGGAATCCACAGCACATTAGGATAACGGTTGCCCAATGTTGTTACCCGCTCCCCGCCAATGGCAAAATCTTGGCTCAATAACTTCAAGGCGACGATAAGAGGTTTGTTTGTCCAGCGTTGGGTGTGCCAGCGAATGGTTAGGGGTAAATGGGTTAGGGGTAATTGATAGGCCGGAATTGATGCTGGGCTGGGCTTCTGAGCCTCAGTATGGAGATTAATCGGCGGCTGATTGGGCAGTTGGAGTGCTATAGGCGAGAGGGTATTGCTAAAGGAAAGTGTCGCTGTGATAGGGGCCACAATACGGTCACGAAGCAAAAGGTTGATCTGGGGCAGGTCGACTTTAGATTGGGATTGATAAGTGCCGCTGGTTAGGGTTGGATTAACGATAAAGTGAGCGGCTTGGGCAAACGGCGTTGGCTCTTCCTCGCAAGGGAGGTATAAGACTGTCTTGGATTGAGCTTCCCAAACGCTCTGTTGCTTTACTGATTTGTTGACCCTATGAAACTTGGGGGCTGGGGCATTATCAGCGTTGGTGTATCTGATTTGGGTTAGCGATTGGTAAAGTTGCAGGTCAATATTTTGATTTAAGCGTTGTTTGTTTTGCCATAGCTCGACAGTTGGCCTTACTGTCTGGGTGGTGATGCTGGGCTGGATCGTGATTTCTGGTTTGACAAAGGTATGTTGCAATAGTGGCGTACCGCCTGCAAGTGGGGTTGCTGTGGTCAGGTCAAGCGGCCAGATTTCTAGCTTTAGGCTGTAGCTTTGTTCCTTTAGCTGATAACAAGTCGGAATAGGAATGAAGATGGTGTGGGCCAGGGTGTCGCCCTTTTCCCAGGCTCTGGCTGGATAAAAACCATCCTCAAAATGGCCCTGCCAACAGGCAACAGGCTGGGTTTTATCATCTTGGAGGCATAAAGCCAGCAAATAATCCTGTTTAGCCTCTTGTTCGGCAAACCAGTAAAGCCTGACGGGCAGGGCTTCCCCCGCTATGGCCGTTTTATTGGCCTCAAAACCGACCAGCCAAAGGCGATTATCAAACTCAATGCTTTGACGTTGTTCAACAGGGAGCAGGATGGGCATAGCGCTGCTGGGAATAGTTGGATAGTGGGGCAAGATAAAGGGCGCGTGTTGCACTTTAGCGCTTGAGGATTGTAAGTTGATGGCAGGTAGTAGAGAGGCAGCGGCAGGGATTAGAAAAAAGGCGGCGGGTAGTAGAAAGCCGCTGATAGCGGATAGCAGGTAGCGGTTAGCTGTTAGTTGATTTTTTATAATGGGATTTATGGAATTTGTCCAGCGGGTTAAATCAAGATTTAATCTTTCGACCAAACTTAGAATTGTTGAGCCGTTCAGGGTGAGTACCCACAGGGTGGGTATCCACAGTCTAAAATGATGCAGACCAAGTGCGGCCAGAAGAGCGATGACTGGTAAGGCCGGGTAAAGGTGTCGTCCTTGACCAGTGTCAATGGTCGCGCTGAGAATGTAGCGCATGATAAGAACGCTGGCAAAGAGCAATAGGTGCAGGGTAAACAGCCAGGTGAGGGGGGAGATGGTTCGTAGGGCGTGGTGCGTGGTGCGTAGTGCGTAGTGCGTAGGGCGTAGGGTCTGTTTTGTGTGCTGGGCAAGGCGGCGGATAAGGGTTTTATTGTTTTGGGTGGTGGGAGGGGTATCTGGCTGAGGTGGGTGATTTTGTTTGGAGGAAGGTGCATCTGGCTGAGGTAGATTATTTTGTTTGGAGCGCATGAGGGTTGTTATTAAGCCTATGATGACAAAACCAGCAAAGATGGTAAAGAGGCTGTAAACCCAATTTGGGGCGAAAACTTGCATCCACCCATACTCAAACCAAAAAGAGCGATAGAGCAAGCTAAACCATTCTGGTAAGGCATAAGTCGCTGCCACAGGGCGCACCGATTGACCAGAGAGCAGACTAATCAAACCCTCGGTGATTTGGGGTTCGCCCAGAGAAGCGGCTAAACCGGGTATAAAACCCAACCTTTCGATACGGTTGAAACGGTAAATAATGAAGCTAAACCAGGGGCCAGCCGTAAGAAAGAGGGTACTCAGGAAGGGCAGGAGGGCATACAGGGTAAAGTGTAGGGCGGTGGTCGCCGGGCGTGGTGTGTCTTGAGCTGTGCTGGACAGGCTGTGTCGTGTCTGGCGCAGCATAAACCACAGAGTGAACACAACTTCGGGAATGAGGATCAGGGAAAAGTACTTTGTAATCAGACTCAATCCAAAAAGCACCCCCAAAATAGCCATCAACCTGCCTGTGGAGATACCTCCCCTCGTTCCCTCACTCAACAAGGGAACCACCCCCTGCTCCCTTGCTCCCCTACCCCCCTGCTCCTTTGCTCCCCTGCTCCCTTGCCCCCCTGCTCTTTGTAAAAGAATAACTTGAACCCATAAAAGCAAAGCAGTCAGGGCAAAAACTAAATTGTCATCATTGATGACCGCACTACTGATAACAAATCGGGGTAAAAAAGCTACAAAAGCAGCGGCGCTCAGGGCGATAAGTTTAGCTTCAGGGTACAACTGTCGAGCCAACGCATAAGTCGCGCTGATGGTCACTGCCCCCATAAATAGCGAAAAGAAACGGATAAGATGCCAGGCCAGCGTTTGGCCGCGCCAGGGCCAGGCCTCATCTAAGGTGTGCATCACGTGGTTGATACCCAAACCATCGTTGGCAATGTGCCGCTGTGAGCGGGCATCAACCCGGCGAATATCGGGCGGGGTATCTTCGCCAATGATGGCGATGGGCCAGGCGACAAGCCAGTAGTAAAGGGGGGCCAGCCCCCCTTTGAAGCCTGCTTCCTGTCGCTCTGCTTCCGTAAAAGGGGGATGACCATTACGGGCCACAAAACGCAGATAGTGGTAATGGTCGGTTTCGTCGTCGGCTTCACCGATAGGCAAAATGACAGCTTGATAGAGAGTCAGGCTGGCAAAGATGATAAGGATAATGATAAGCCCAAGGGGAAGCCGTTTATTATTCTTCATGTTATCTTTAACATTATCCTTTAAGATTAATCCTTTAACCCCGCTTCATTGTCCACATGGAGTTGACCCAGGGGGACGGCATAACCTGGTAAGGGACCAGCCGCATTAAAAGCGGGTAGGCGTTCGCCAGTGAGAGGGTTATAGAGACCAGCGATTAGATTGTAGCTCCCAGGTTGAAGCAAGCTCAAATCAAGTGGATGGGTGTCAATAATAATTTCACCAGGCTGCCAAAGTGAGGTTGGATAATCACCCTGAACGGGCAGACCGTCAAAACCAGTTATGTACTCAGATGTGGTGTTATCCAGAGCTTGAATGAATACCGTGTAATCGGTCTCGAAATAGCTGTTAACTTGCCACTTAAGGGTGAGGTTTTGTTGATCCTCTGTTAATTGATAGGAAAGTAGTGTGGCTTTGTCAAAGAAATTAATCGTTGTCTCATCTGTCTCATTGGCCTCGATTGGTGGCCATTGCCAGGGGATGAGTTTGGCTTGAGCAATGATAGGGTCTATTGTCTCTCCCGCAGCATTTACAGCCGCTTTGCCCGGACGGCCCGCTTCAAAATAATCATAAGTACCGGCTGCAATTTGTAAGCGTGTAGGCGCGTGTTCAAACTCAGCTGCAGGTATAATAGCCACTTGATAGCTGTCGGCCAAAATATCGCCGGGAGCAAGCAGGGTTGTCGGCCACTTCCCACCACCGGGATAGGAATCGATTTGACCAATAACCTGTCGTTGTCGCCCCAACAAATGAACAAAAATACTGTAATTTAGCTCCGTGGGTTGGATGACCTGCCAATAGAGGGTGATGGGTAAATTTTCGGCGGGATGGATGGTGTCAGCATGTAGTTGGTACCCAATGAGTCGTATAGCCTGATCATAAACAAAGTCAACAGGCTGGATGTTTTCTGGCAGGTCGGCTTCCGTTAAAATGGGTGTCTTCGCGTAGGCAGGCGCTATATACAAAAATGGGGTCATAACAGCAAATACAAATAAACCCAGCGTAACGGCTCTAACCATGATTTTTTGGCCTGAGTGGGGCAACCACCATGTCAAACCCAACATAATCAGGGCTGAGATAGCCGCAATAGCCGGGTAGAGTAAGCGCCCCTGTCCGGCGGGTTGGGTGATATTCCAGGCCATAAATCCGGATATCATGATAAGGCTCCAACTGAGAAGCAGCATAAAAGCGGGCCGGGAAATTGGTGAGCTATAGGGTCGGGTGGGTGGTGCATAATACATGGTGTAGAGGTTATGGATGATAAAGATGCTGATGCCGCTGCTGGCCAGCAGGGAAAAGCCATCAAGGATGGTGTAAATCCAGGGATGGGCCAGAATATTGACCCCCCCAAAAAGGCCCCAGTAGGCAATGCGAAACCCTTCAAATTCAGCCCTGATGGTCGCCAGCGAAGGTATTTCTTCTCGCTGCCCGGCAGTTTCACGCATTACCTTCAAGGCCAAAAAGTCGCCCTCATAAAGCCAGGCGTTACGAAGATAAAACCAGCCCCCAATCAGGACAAAAACAAAAGTCATAGTCACCATCCAGGGTAGGGCGGTTATGATGATCCGCCGGATTTGAGGCACCAAGCCAGGTTTCTGCTCGCTGGTGGATAATTGCTGTTGATAGGCTACCCACAGAAATACCCCCCCAGCAATGGGCAGCAGCCCAAAGGCATAAAGTTTGCTTAAAACTCCCAAACCCAAAAGTAACCCTAGCAAAGCCGCCTGGTTAAGGGAGCGGGGGTGCAGGGGTGTGGGGGAAGGGGGAGATTGTTCATTGTTAACTGGCTTGCTTGACTCAACCATTTTTATCATCAGCCAGAGAGCGAGGGTGACAAACATAATGACCGCATTGTCGTTGTTGATGGCGCTGGAAATAAAGATAAACATAGGGTTAAAGGCTGTAATTGCCATTGCCCCCGCCGCTAAGCAACGATTGCCCTTGAACAGTTTGAGCGCAATCGTATAACAAGCCACCACTGTAACTGTGGCCATTAAAATAGATAAAAAGCGAATTATATGGAGGGCCAATACGTGACCGCGCCAGGGCCAGGATTCAGCGGCGGAGTGGATGGTAATATTTTTGTTGTCCGGGCGTAGTGGGTTGCCAATGGTGGTATGTGGGTTGTACCAAAAGACATCATCCCAACCCCCTGTATTGAGCCAGCCTGTTAGGGCTGCCGCCAGCATATAATAGAGCGGAGGTTGGTTGCCCTCATGACTCCAGTGGTGCTGAATGCTCGCACTTTCCGGCACATTTTGGGTGATAAGCCGACCCGTATCGGCCATATACTTTACCACGGCGTAGTGGCGCGACTCATCGCCGGCCTCAAAAGGAGGATTGACAAGGCTGTAGATAACCGCCAGCCCAATAAACACCACTAAGATTATGCCTGCTTGAGGATGATGTTTTATTTTTAGCTTAATATAATTTGACAACTTTTTATCACTAAACTTTGTATTTTTAACTCATATAATTGTAGGGGTCAAGATGATGTTGAACACTTTTTTAGGACGCAGATTAACGCAGATACACGCTGATTTTTATTATTTTATTGGCTAAAGTGCGCTAAACTGCGTTAATCAGTGAAATTCT
>PJEL010001738.1_pt1 | contig 21070 bp, 17 predicted proteins | sample 1853271 | NCBI WGS metagenome assembly PJEL01 (sample SAMN08108733, study PRJNA415343) | Invertebrate metagenome, whole genome shotgun sequencing project. | host: Globobulimina | place: Sweden: Gullmar Fjord | collected 2015-08
GAACGGTCCCATCTTGAGATTGGCAAGGATAATACAATTCGAGAGTATGTGACTATCAATCGGGGTACTGAGGTTGGCGGCGGAATCACAAAATTGGGTGACCATGGCTGGATCATGGCTTATTGCCATATTGCCCATGATTGTATTGTGGGTAATCACGTCACCATGTCTAATGGGGCCACTCTGGGTGGTCATGTGATTGTAAAGGACTACGCAAATATAAGCGGACTTTCGGGCGTTCACCAATTTTGTCGGATAGGCGAGTATGCGATTGTTGGTGGGCAGAGTATGATTACCCAGGATGTCGTGCCGTTTGCCATAGCAGCAGGAAATCGAGCGAAACTGGCGGGCGTTAATTATATCGGTTTGGATCGCAAAGGATTCACATCAGAGGAGATCGACATCATTAACCAAGCATTTAAAATATTCTTTAAAAGTGGTCTGACAAGAGATGTTGCTTTACTAAAACTGAAAGAGGAATTTCCTGAATCAGCCCATATTAAGATGTTTGCAGATTTTATTCAATCATCAGAACGGGGTGTTTGCCGTTAAGCGGTATCCTATTCCAAAGAATGATTTTCTGCTCTTTTTCACTCTTATAGGTGAATACACCCTTTAGGCGAAAATACCCTCCCACTGTTGACGATGTTTTGAATTCAGTGGCGAAGTACAATCGATTGTTTGATAAAGCAATTACAACAAATTTGCTGACCTGAATTTTTTAATTGATCAGATATGCAGGAATCCGTGACATGAGCAAAATGAACATTGCAGTTGTCGGCTATGGATATTGGGGACCCAATCTAGTCCGTAATTTTTCCTGGTTGACCGAAACCCATGTAAAATATGTATGTGATCTCGACGAAAGGCGGCTGGAGAAGGTCCATGCCCTTTTCCCCAATGTTGAAGTCACCACGACTGATTATCAACAAATTCTCGATGATCCCCAAATAACAGCTGTCGCAATCGCTACACCTGTGGGAACCCATTTTCCTCTGGCAAAAGCGGCTTTGGAAGCCGGCAAACATGTGCTGATCGAAAAACCGATGACCGACAAGGCCGAAGATGCGGCGACGCTGAACGCACTGGCCAAAAAAATGGATCGGATCATTATGGTGGATCATACCTTCCTTTACACCGGTGCGGTTAAAAAAATAAAAGAGCTGGTGGATGCAGGGCAGATTGGGGATATCTATTATTTTGACTCCGTTCGTGTGAATCTGGGTCTGTTTCAGAATGATGTCAATGTTATTTGGGATCTTGCCCCCCATGATCTCTCTATTATGAAATATATCATTGGGAAAAAACCGGTCAGTGTAAGTGCAAACGGTGTTTCGCATGTTAAAAACAACCTGGAAAACATAGCATATTTATCTGTTTTTTATGAGGATTCGACATTCGCCCATTTTCATATCAACTGGCTTTCTCCGATCAAGGTGCGTCAGATTCTGATTGGCGGTTCTGAAAAAATGATCGTCTACAACGACATGGAAAATACGGAGAAAATAAAAGTTTACGATTCCGGGGTTGAGCTGAATACAGGTGACAAGGATCTTTTATATCAAACGTTGATCCAGTATCGTACTGGCGATATGTACGCACCAAAACTGGATCAGACAGAAGCCTTAAAAACCGAATGTCAACATTTTGTCGATTGCATTCGACAAGGAAAATCCCCAATCAGTGATGGTGAATTCGGGCTGGAGATAGTGAAAATCCTGGAAGCGGCACAATCTTCCATTGAACAGCAAGGAAAAAACATCAAGCTGGAAGAGATATGATAAAACTTCTTCTGTCACAAGATCTGTTGATTGAAGCACTGCAAAATCCTGAAACGGTTGCGGCGCAACTTATTAAAAAGTGCGCGGATGACCCAGGAATCCAGGCGTGGATTCTCGCTCATGCTGTTCAACTCTGTGCAGGTCAGGGTTTTTCAAACGAAAAAATCAGACAGCAAATTGAGGGACTCTCTCAAATTCCGACTAATGCCCGACTCAACGAGCAAGCACTTGCATCGCAGCTGGGTTTTGAAACCGGACTGCAAATCGCCGCGGCCAAAATGTTTAAGATTCCGCATGTGGTTGTGAATACTCCTCATGCAGATGAAGACGGGATTGCGTTCATTGATTGTCGTCAAGCTCTGGATATTGATGATGTTATGGAATCTCAGCAGGTCGATTTCCTGAATTTAAATCTGGCACTTCATCCAATTTTTAACCGGTTGGACGGGTGGTTTATGGAGATCATCCAAAATACGGCGTTTGCCGGTGGGAATCATGTGGCTGAATTTGAAAAGGAATTTGCAGGTTTTTGTCAGATTTCACATGCGGTTGGTGTTAGTAATGGGACAGACGCTCTTTTGTTCGCACTGCTTGCAATGGGGATTCAAAAGGGAGATGAAATCCTCACGGTTCCCAACACGTTTATTGCCACTACAGAAGCGATTTCTCAAGCAGGAGCCACGCCTGTTTTTGTGGATGTCTGCCCCGGTTCGTATAATATCAATGCGGATTTACTCGAAGAGAAGATAACAGATAAAACCAAAGCCATTCTGCCTGTGCATCTCTATGGGCAGGTTGCTGATATGGATGCCATCATGGCGATCGCTGAAAAGTATAATCTATTGGTGCTGGAAGATGCCTGTCAGGCACATGGTGCATATTATAAAGGGAAACGGGCAGGTACGATTGGACACGCAGGGGCTTTCAGTATGTATCCCGGGAAAAATCTGGGTGCATTTGGGGAAGCAGGGTGTGTCGTTACGTCTGATTCGGAACTGGCTGCAACAGTAAAATGTCTGCGGGAGCATGGTCAAAGCAAGAAATACTATCACCAGATGGAAGGTTTTAATGGTCGAATGGATAATCTGCAAGCTGCTGCTTTAAGAGCAAAACTGCCCTTCCTTGATGAGTGGAATGAAAACAGGCGGCAGATTGCACGGCTCTATCAAAAAGAGCTTAGTCAGGTTCCCGAGGTGAAACTGCCGGTAGTAGACGACTATGCAAGCCATGTCTTCCATTTGTTTGTCATACTTGTGCAGGATCCCCATGAGCTATCGGCCTACTTGAAACAGCAGGAAATTCATACCGGATTTCATTATCCTGTACCTTTGCATCTACAAGAAGCATATGAAGGTCGGGAGGAATTGCAGGGGCACTATCCCGTTTCCGAAGAATGTGCCAGCCAACTGATTAGCCTGCCAATATTTCCTGAATTGACTGAGAAACAAGTTATTCGTGTCTGTAATGAGATTAAGCAGTATTACCAGGGAAACGCTTCTGTAGGATAATTAGTTGAAGTAATAGATATTCAGGCAGCATATGAGTAAATTGATGGTTATTTCAGGAGAGGCGTCTGGGGATCTGCACGCTGGTAATGTAATCCAGCGCCTGAAATTGCTGCGTCCGGATTTGGAAATCATTGGAACTGGCGGGGATATAATGGCCGCGGCGGGAGCTCGGCTATTTTACAGAGTGGAAGACCTCGCGGTCATTGGTTTTTCTGAAGTATTAAAAGTATACAAACATATCAAAGCTGTTTTCAATGATCTGGTCAGAAAACTTGATGATGAAAAACCGGATGCGGTATTGTTGGTAGATTATCCTGCATTTAATCTGAAGTTTGCAGCGGAAGCCAAAAAAAGAGGGATTCGGGTCATATTCTATATTGCGCCGCAAGTGTGGGCCTGGAAAAAAAACAGAATCCATAAAATTAAGGCGTTGGTGGATGAGTTGATCGTTCTTTTCCCCTTTGAAGTTGAATTTTTTAAAAAAGAGGGCATGAAGACCCATTGTTTTGGGCACCCTCTGCTTGATATCGCTGAATCGACACTGGATCGTAAGGACTTCATTCAGAAATGGAAATTGAGCCCTGAGAAGAAAACGATTAGTCTTTTGCCTGGCAGCCGAAAAAATGAAATTGCCAAGCATCTACCGTTGTTATGTGAGACAGCCAGGCAGATCGCTCAGGAACGCGATGATATCCAGTTTATCTACCCTCTGGCACCGACGGTCAACCATGCATCTGTTGCCCCCTTTCTTGCACAGAAAAGCCCAGCAATCACACTGATTGAAGCAGATACATACAATGCGATGGCTCACTCCGATCTGGCTCTGGTCACGTCAGGTACTGCGACTTTGGAAACGGCCATTTTGAGGACGCCATTGATTGTGATTTACAAATCATCGTTGATCACTTATCTGATTGGCAAATACCTTCTGAGGATCAAGGTAATAGGATTGCCAAATATCATAGCAGACAAGGAGATCGTGCCGGAAGATCCGCGTTTTGTTTCTCCAGCCAAAATAGTCAACTGGGTTAATTATTATCTCACAAACAGAGATGCCTACCAGGAGATTAAGCAAAACTTGATTGAACTCAAGGACCAACTGGGTGAAAAAGGTGCCTATCAGAAAACGGCTGCATTTATCAATACATTATTTTAAACCACTGAATTATCAGTGGACAGCAATAGTGCAGACCCGGAAATACGAAACGGTTGATAGGGGCTGCATCATCAGATAAAGCCGAAAATCGGACAGGAAAACATTCCGTATGAAAAAAGAGATTACGTTAAACGGGAAGAATTATATCTTGATTGGAACTGCGCATATTTCCAAAGAGAGCATAGAAGAAGTTTCAGAAGTTATTCGTGACACTCGACCGGATGCTGTTTGTGTCGAGTTATGCGCAGGCCGGTATGAATCTATCCGGAATGCGGACCACTGGAAAAGCATGGATATTGTCAAAGTGGTTAAAGAAGGCAAAGCCCCCATGTTAATGATGAATCTGATTCTATCGGCGTTTCAAAAGAAAATGGGTGATAAACTGGGTGTTAAACCCGGCGCAGAAATGGTCAAGGCCATTCAGATTGCTGAAGAGACTGGCAGTGAAATTGTGTTGGCCGACCGGGATATTACCATCACCTTTAAAAGAGCCTGGGGCAATCTATCTTTCTGGGAAAAGATAAAACTCTTCGGTCAGATTTTCGCCAGTGTCTTTGAAGCACCGGATATTTCAGAAGAAGAAGTTGAAAGCCTGAAAGAGGGTGATATGTTAACCGAAGCGATCGATATGATGGCTAAGGAAATGCCCGGGATAAAATCTGTCCTCATTGATGAAAGAGACCGATTTCAGGCCGCGAACATTCTGGAAGCGAAAGGAGAAACTATCGTCGCAGTAGTCGGGGCCGGGCATATTCCGGGAATAGTCCACCACATGGAAAACCCGGGGGATATATCTGAATTGGAAATTGTGCCGCCTCCCGGGAAAATGGGAAAAATACTAAAGTGGGGAATTCCGTTGGGGATTCTCGCAATTATTGCCTATGGTTTTTTTGGAATGAATACTGACGTCAGCCTGGAGATGCTTAAACGCTGGGTTCTAGCAAACGGGATTCTGTCAGCTTTGGGGGCACTACTGGCCGGCGGTCATATCCTGACGGTTCTGGTGGCTTTTATTGCGGCGCCAATCACCTCTCTGAATCCAACCATTGCGGCAGGTTGGGTTTCCGGTCTGACGGAAGCCTGGATTCGAAAACCCAAGGTTGAAGATTTTGAAAATCTTCCAATGGACATTACCTCTATCCGCGGTTTTCGAAAAAACGAAATCACGAGAATTTTATTAGTGGTCGTGTTGAGTAATGTGGGCAGTAGCATAGGAACCTTCATCGGTATTCCTTTGATCACCTCTTTGCTATGAAATATTCGGTCTGCATCTGAAAATTGGTTTTATGAAGAAATGTCGTGCCTGTTGGATTCATAGATGATACTAAGTGCAAAAAAGAAATTGCTAGGAACGTTTGGATACAGATTGAAGTTGATGAGACGATATTTTAATAAAAACAATTAACCTGTTTAATATCTCAGGAGTGGCGATGGATAGTGGAAAGAAGATTTTAGACAATTTTTTACCGCAGCTGAAAAGTTTTGTTAAATCGGAGACAGTTTTTGGAGAGCCGTACAATATCGGCGAAGTGACGATGATTCCGGTTAATTCTGTAAAGGTTGGATTTGGTTTTGGTTCGGGAGATACGAAGACTGTCGACAGTTCTGGGGGTGGCGGTGGTGTGTTGCTGACGCCAGTGGCATTTATTGTGGTGAAAGGCGAGGACGTGACGATTCATAATCTGAGCGCCGGTACGATCGAAAATGTACTGGAGAAAGTTCCTGAAGCGGTGGATAAATTTATTTCAATATTTCAAAAACTGCAGAAAAAGAATAAGAAAACGGACGAATGATTTTTTTATACGGTTTTCTCTTGGCAATCGGGGGTTTGCTGATTGTTGTTCTGAGCATCCCTGTTAAAGTTCGTTTGGAATCGAATCTCATATTTCTGATTCAGTGGATTTTTCTAACTGTCAGGGTAATCGTTGAGCCAAATAATGTTCGAACGGAACTGCAACTGTTCAACAAGACAATAGAGAATCAGAAAAAAACCAAACCAAAGCCAACAACTAAAAAAGAGAAATCCAAAAAGGAAAAACCAAAAAAAAAGATCCCATTTTCATTTTTTAAAGATACCTTGCAGGATGTGGCTGTCAAAAAGGTTTTATACCAGTCTCTGCATTTACTTCTGCGTTGTTTCTTCGCTATTAAGATCCGATTTTTGAAATGGAATATCGGACTTACAGACTACTACTGGCAGGGAATTATCCAGGGAATTGTCAGCGGGATGCCTGATACGAAACGATGGCAGATTCATGGCAACTTTAAAGAGGAGAATGATTTCCTGCTGATTATCCAAATATCAATCTGGCGAGTTCTATCTGCCATCGTTATCTTTCTATTCTTTTTCCCTTATTTCAGAACAATACGAATTTACATGAGGTTCCGCGCGATAACTTGAATCGGGAAACAGTGAAAAATCCGAAAAGAATCAGCTTGAAAAGCAAAGGTCTTGAACTGGTACAGGTCTGCGGGCCATATATAGAGCTTTATTTTGACTGGAAGCAAATACCAGCTCTTGACCTGAGGGAAAGCTACTACATCGTTGAATTCACACCTCACTCGCCGATTTTACCGCTGGAATATGCCCGACCCAACTCAGAAGGTCCGCTTCATTTCTGTTTGAAAACGGGCGTTGAATATCAGTTGCGCCTCCTTGCCGTTCCTCTCCCTGTGTTTACGATTGAATCCGACTTTGATCCTCCTCCTACCCTGGAAATAATCCCTCAGCATGAAAATCTGGTTAAACTGGCCTGGGGGGATGTGGATGTCAATAGACTCGGCGAAGCCAGTAAGAGCAACCATATTGAAATCTACCAGGATGGTCGTTTCTCCCAGACACAGTTTCTACAACCGCTGATCTCTTGTGAGCTGGTTGGAAGACCCGCATCCATTGAAATTCGATGCGATTCGGGTCAGCGTTTGTTGCAGATTTCGACCAATCTTCAGCAAATGGCGTGCGTAGCAACGTTGAACTTTATACTCGGGAAACAACCTGCAGAATTGAGTCTTTCGACCGCTATTCATCAGGCCCCGGGTTGGCGTGTCAGGGCGGAGTTACCAGTGTCTTATCGGATGCGGAAAGACTGGCGGGAGTCATTTCTAAATGAATTTAACAGGGCAGACCCCGCTCAGATTATTGGCTGCTTTCGGTTTTATGAAAATGGACAACGAGTTGCCGACATCAGACAGTGGGGATTTTCGACACATATTCAACACAGCCTGATTGGCCAGATTCAATTACGGGAGTGGGGGCTCAAAAAGCAAAAACCGGTTCGTCACATTAAACTTCAGCTTCAGGTTACATCCGCACATCGAGAGCTCTATAAATATGTCCTGCTCGAAAAACAGCTTAAAAGTGACATGGAGGCTGAAACAATCGGGTTTTCAGAGGACGAAATTGAAACTGCTGAACAGAATTTGTTCGAAACTCAGCGACATGTTGTCTGGGAGCAATCCTTTATTGAGCTGGTCCTTTGGTTTAAAGTCGATGGTCATGACTGGCAGGAATTTCAAAGAGCTATTGCGCATTCGCACCGTTGGGACTATATCCCCTCGGATACAGCAACTGAATGCTTCTGCGAATGGGTGCTTTTAGATCTGAACCAGCCCAACCAATCCGTGAAGATGCTGACTTCAGGTCGAGTGAAACGAATCCAATGGCCCAACCGAGTCTATCTGAGGCCGTATAGCGTAGACCGACTGTTTGCCTGTTGGGATCTGGAAAAGCAATCCGTTGAGGAGTCGATTCGGGAAGTCTGGGGAGTAGATCTTTCCCAGGTCGGGTTTTACCTGAAAGTGCATGAGGAGTATCTTGGTAAGAGAAACAGGCGTGCAGACCTTGATTGTCATTTGATCGACATTTTCTCTGCTCAACAGAATATCTACTTTAATGTCGAATCTAATAAATGTTTCTCTGTTGAGATTGTCGCCCGTTTTGAACGGCAGGAGATTTCTCTAACACCCGTTTCAACCTCTATCGTTACTCCCAGAAAATCGGATCAGTTGTCTACTGATCACCCCCACTATTCTAAAGCAGAAAGTCCGGATTACCATTGTACCCAGCGGGAAGTCCGTCATTTGCAGGGAACAGATGCTCAAAACAGAGCCAAAGTCATGCTGCACCTGCATATGCATTCTCCAAACCTGTACCGGGTGGACCCGTTTCGGGAGGGTTTCCTGAGAGATAGTACATGGCCGATAATGACCCATGAAGGGGCTGAAGTTCATAATCCGCCCGGGGAATGGGTTTTAAGGAACTGTCTTGATTCATGGTTGCCAATTCTCAGGGTTTTGCGCAGCCTGGCGGCAGAGTCAGTTGATTATCAAATCAGTCTGGATATATCGCCTCCTGTGGCCAATATGATAGGTAGCCCTCGGTTCAAGGACTATATGTCCCGATATTTGCTGAGGATGAAAGCCTATGTGAGTGGACAAATTTCTTTGATGAAATATCGCAGCGACTCTCCTGATTTTATCCGGGCGGCGCAGCGTTCTCTGTTAGATTTGAATTCTATTGAATCTTTTTATGTCGATGACCTGGACAAAAACATCATCGGGGCGTTCCGGGAACTTGAGCTTCAGGGATTTCTTGAAATCTCCACCTGTACTGCAACACATGGAATGCCTGCAGAGCTGGAGGACCTTCCAGAAGCACTGGATAGTCAGATTACATTGGCGGCCAGAAGTCATCATCGAATATTTGGAGATCGACCGAAAGGGATCTGGCTGGCTGAAAACTCTTATTTCCCGGGGGTCGAACAAGTTCTTGCGAAAGAAGAACTGGGATATTTCTTCGTTGAAGCGGAAGCTATTTTATGTGCATCGCACAAGCTGGTTGAAGAGGAGTTCAGCCCTGTCATCCTCCCGCATCATCGCGTCATCGCGTTTGGTCGGAGCCGTTTGGGGCGAACCCAAGTCTGGGATGCTGAAATTGGCTATGCCGGACATCCGGATTTTAGAGAATATCATTTTCGGCATTTAGGATTGCCAGTCAAACGGATCACATCCAAAACTTCAGATGATAAACAGCCGTATTATCCCGATCAGGCAAAGAAGACAGCCTGTATGCTGGCACAGGATTTTCATCATAAACTGAGTGAAAAAGGCTTTGAACTGGGTAATCGCAACTTTCAATCGATTCCTCTGGTCAGTTGTACATATGATGCTGAGCTTTTTGGACATCATTGGTGGGAAGGGCCGATTTTTCTGGAAGAGTTGTTAAGGCAGTTTTATCGGAAAGGGGATGCCATCGGGCTGACCACACCATCCCACTATCTTGCCGGGAACCCTACTCTGCCTGAAGCGGTTCCCAATCCATCCACCTGGGGACATGAAGCTGTTCATGTGAAGTGGACGGATCCGAAAGTAGCCTGGACGTTCAGAGAAATAGAAAGGGCGAATCAGGTTTTGAAAACCTATGTGGCTCAAGGTCGGGAAAACAGTTTATCGGGCTTTCAAATACAGATCGTAGAGCAGATGCAGGCAGAATTTATTCGTGCCCAAAGCTCGGATTTGACATTTGTGATCATGGCAGGGGACTTTGAGGAGGATATGCAGAGAGAAATATTAAAGTATCTAGACTATTTTTATCGTCTCAAGTCATTGATTGATAATAATATCGATGACGAGCAGTTTCTGTTGTTCCGACAATATGAGAATAATATGTTTCCTGAAATTTCCGGATACAATGCCATCCGCCCGCAATCCTCTTCCACCTGACAAAATCTGGATTTGCAGTTACAATCTATTAGGTGGCTATCATAATCTGTAGCTTTTTACATGTCTAAATTAATGAGGAGTAAGAATGACAAAAGATCTCACTAAAATCGGTATGGTGACTGTGAGCGACCGGGCGTTTCGCGGGGAATATGAAGATAAAGGAGGGCCTGCTATCAGGGACTGGCTGCAAAGCGCTTTGAAAAGTCCGTGGGAAGGGATCGAAAAAATTGTTCCGGACGAACAGGATCACATTGAAACGGTATTGCGCAGTCTGGTCGATGAAGAAAACTGTCACCTGATTCTGACAACCGGTGGGACCGGTCCGGCAAAAAGGGATGTGACACCGGATGCCACTCTTGCCATTGCAGATAAAGTGATGGATGGGTTTGGGGAACGAATGCGGTCGATCAGTTTGAAATACGTGCCTACGGCGATTCTTTCCCGACAAGTGGGTGTTATTCGCAAGCACTCTTTGATCGTAAATCTGCCTGGCCAACCCAAAGCCATCAAGGAGACACTGGACGAACTGTTTGAAGCGATTCCCTATTGTATTGAACTACTCGAAGGACCGCTTCTGGAAACGAATGAGGAAATCGTTACGGCTTTCAGACCCAAATCTGCAAAAAACAAAAAATAGGGTTTATTGTTATCCCAGAAACCAGAGTTATGCAACTGAAATTATGTTGCATTAACCTTGCTGTTAAAGTGAGGATAAAATGATGGGGATCAAACTTTATGTGATTAGAATATACAAAGTGAACCTCGCCGATATAAAATTAACGGATGTTTTGAAAATAGAGAAGATCTGTTTTGATGGGGTTCCCGCAAAGCGATAATGACTCGGGACAACTGGGAGTAGGATCATTGGTTTTTTGTAATGAGCCAACCCTGATGGCAAGCCGAGAATGCCTTTTCTGTTATTTTGTACTATTAACCACAAGAAAAAGAAAAATTATGGATTCTATTGAACAGAAAATAAGGGAAACACTACAACAGATCCCTTTCAGTAATAATGGTGGGAATATTCTGGATAGCGGTGTTGTCCATTCGCTTGAACTTAACGGTGAGACCGCTAGTGTCGTGCTTGTCATCAGTGACGAGAATCAGTCGATCAAGGACGAAACAGCTGCAAAAGTAGAACAAGGATTGAAAACTATTGAAAGTATCAATGAAGTGGACGTAAAAGTGGTCGCTTCCGCACAGGAAATGGAGGCTCAACAACAGGCTTCCGGGCCGAATCCGGCAGCACCGGAGCAAGCAAACTTCCTGCAGGAATATGCTAATGTGATTCTGGTGGCAAGTGGTAAAGGCGGAGTTGGAAAATCTACAGTGGCAATCAATCTGGCCTTGGCACTTAAAGCACAGGGGAAAACAGTTTCTGTCTTGGACGCTGATGTATATGGCCCATCTATTCCCATCATGCTTGGAAAACGGGATGAACCGTTGCAAGTGGAAGGGGAGAAGGTTAAACCACTGAGTCAGTTTGGAATTGATTTCATGTCTGTGGGCAATATGGTCAAAGAAGATCAGGCGCTGATCTGGAGAGGACCTATGGCTCATCAGGTGATCCAACAAATGCTCCGTGATGCCGCCTGGCCAGGGGGAGATTATATGATTGTTGATCTACCACCGGGAACAGGGGATGTGCAACTCTCCCTCTCCCAGATGGTTGCTGCTACAGGTGCTGTTATCGTGTGTACACCACAGGATGTAGCGTTGCTGGATGCGAGAAAAGCAATTGCCATGTTTACCAAAGTTAATATCCCTGTGTTGGGTATGATCGAAAACATGAGCGCATTTGTCTGTCCAAAATGTGGTGCAGAGACTCCGATTTTTGCGAAAGGCGGTACTGAGCGTGAAAGTTCTGCACAGGAAGTTGCGTATATCGGTGGCGTTCCAATTGAAATGGATATCCGGTTGGGAGCCGACAATGGAGACCCCATCGTACATTCCAGTCCAAACTCAGCCAGTGCTAAAATCTTCATGGAAATGGCAACTAAACTGGATCAGATTGTGACGGAGGCTTAATGACTGGGAATAAATTAAGCACCAGACCAAAGGATATTACCTTTGACGGTAGAATGCACATTATCTGGCAAGATGGTGCACATACCATTTATAATTATTGGGATCTTCGAACGGCATGTCCCTGCGCCTCTTGCGTGGATGAACTCACTGGTAAGAAAGTCTTGGATGACAGCACTGTGCCCAAAGAGATTCATCCAGTGAAAAGTGCCTACATTGGCAACTATGCGCTGGAAATCCTCTGGAGTGACGATCATAGTACTGGGATCTATACATTTCAGAAATTGCGTGACGAATATCCTCATTCAACCGCAGCTATTATCTGATTCTAGTGCATTTTTTGAGTACTGGTTCAGTTGTGACGCCAATTTAAATATTAAAAGAGATAGAAGCTTCATTGAGTTTTTCAAAGTTAAAATTTGAGTTGGAAGCCAGAGATGGGAATGCGCGTGCAGGGTCTTTCTATCTTCACGGGCATAAAATTGAAACCCCTATTTTCATGCCCGTGGGAACCAATGGAACGGTCAAGGCGATAACAGTCGATGAGTTGAAGAAAATTGGTTATCGACTCATTCTGGGCAATACCTACCACCTTCATCTCCGCCCTGGAGATGAAATCATTCAACGTTTGGGAGGACTGCACGATTTCATGAATTGGAATCGGGCGATTCTCACCGACAGCGGTGGATTTCAGGTCTTCTCCCTTGGAAAACTAAATAAAATTAGTGAAGAAGGAGCGTTTTTCAGGAGCCATCTCGATGGCAGTAAACAGGTTCTCACACCTGAATCAGTTATTGCCATCCAGGAAAACCTGGGATCGGATATTATGATGGTCCTGGATGAATGCCTACCTATTCCCGTTGATAAAAAAACAGCAGCTGATTCAATTGCGAGAACGACCCGTTGGGCAGTTCGATCTTTCAATGCCAGAAGGTCTGAAAACAATCTTTTTGGTATCGTTCAGGGTGCTGATTTCGAAGATCTCCGTCACGAGTCCGCTCAAATGCTGATGGAAACGGACTTTGATGGTTTTGCAATTGGTGGTTTGAGCGTAGGTGAAGACAAGGAGATTATGGATGGAATGGTTTCACTGATCGTACCTGTTTTGCCGGAAAAAAAGCCGCGGTATTTAATGGGAGTTGGAGATCCGGTTGATATGATTAATAGTATCGAATCCGGTGTGGATATGTTTGACTGTGTTCTTCCGACCCGAAACGCCCGCAATGGGGGGTTGTTTACCTTTAAGGGGCCCATATCAATTAAACAGTCTCAATTCACAGAGGATAATCTCCCTCTGGATGAAGATTGTGATTGTGATGTCTGCCAAAACTACTCCCGGGCTTATTTGAGACATCTTTACAAGTCCAATGAAATTCTCTCATCACGGTTAAACAGTTATCACAATCTCTGGTTTTTCAAACAACTGTTGCTGAAGGCTCGAGAGGCGATTTTTACGGGGAGTTTTAAACAATTTAAGAAACAGTTTTTGAGTGACTATCTCGGGTTTTAGGAGAAACCTGGATGGGACTGACCTCTGGCGGATTGCGTCAGTGCTTCTCCATTTGGTTTTCTATCGATAGGCGTTGCTCATAGCATTTTCTTGAGCCTTCGTCGTCACCCTGATCGTAGAGCAACTTTCCCAGATGATCAAGAATACCCAACTGCCCTGAAAAATCTTTGAGGGTTTTTTTAATGGCTAGATGATTCTGATAGGTTTGTGTGAGCCTGGGCCAGTCTTCCAACTGATGATAGGCAGTTTCAATCTCACCGTAGATCTCGTCCATTTTGTCAAATTCATGCAATTGCCTGAATTCATTTAGCGCAGTAAATAGAAAATGAACCACATACTGTTGCTGCTCTGCTTCGATATACCTCTTTATAATCTGCTCCAGAAATTCCAAATGTTGGGGATGCTGTTTGTCCACATATGTTGCAAAAAGTTCTTGTTGGGTTTTTGATGCTTTTTCAAATTGGTCCAGATCGAACTCACAGTCACTTTTCAGCAGCGTCAGCTTTACCATCATATCTGCCTCTACCGGTTTTTGGTCAGGTGCATTGAAAAATTGTCTCAATGCCGACAGACTCTTCTCATACTCTTTTTTTTGATAATAATTCTGCGCCATTGACAGTGTTATTTCTGCCGCGTCTTTGGTTCCCGACCCATCTGCCTCGAAATCACTGCTGGTAAGAATTTCTTGGGAAGTCAATGGGGGTGCCATCGATGGTTCATCTGCGTCTGGTTGTTTATTGGAATCCGATGGTAGGGAGAGTTTACCCAGTTTTTTGGGGGGTAATTTGACAGGGTCCACTCTGCCCGATGAAACTTCAGGTGTCTCTTTGATATCGTCGAACATTCCCCCAATCGACGTTACCGGTATTTTGTCTTTTAAGCCCTTCACTGTTTTTGCGGTGTTTTTCTTCTTTGTAGTTGGTAGAGCGGTTTTGTTCTTAGGTGGCGGCACTTTTGTTGAACTGGCTGTTTTTTCCTTGAGTTTGGTTTTGCTTTTACTAGAAAGAGAAAGAATGACATCATTTTCTTCCTCCGGTTTTCCCAAGTCGGAATCACTGGATTGAGTCAGGTTTTTCTGAAACTGAGAAAAGACATTCGGATTAATGGCTTTATCCGATGAATTGGCTTGCTCTTTTGCAAGGGATTCTTTTCTGCGGGCCGTTGGTACCTTTCGGGACGTGCTACTTTTGGGTCGTGCACCTTTTTTATGTGTCCGGGAGGTGATAAACTGCAACTGAACCGCCAGTAGAAAAATCAGCCCTACAAGGGCCAGCTTTGTTTCTAATTCCCAATTGGTGTAAGAAACGGCTAAACCGGCTGCAGCCACAACCGTCAGAACCTGAATAATTGCTTTAATGATTTTTTGCTCCGTTTATAATCGTGAAATATTCTGCCTGTTAAATCATTTTAGAACGGTATGGAAAACATTCAAGTTCTGGAGAAAGGGATTCGCCACTGACTGCCTCATTATTTTGATTCAAGATCAACTACCTTAAGATTTGAGTCTCTCAGGCGAATTGCCAACATCTTTGCAAAATTTCGATAAAGCTTATAGGCAATGGTAAAATATTGTCGTGTTCCTGAAATTTGGGTCAACATTTCATCTGTAATGGAAAAAAGCAGTGAATTCCCTTTGGATGTGGCTTTTGCCGACCTTCTGCGCTGATCTATCAGTCCCATCTCGCCAAAACATTCTCCAGGGTTCAAGACTGCCAGCTCTGTCTCTTTGGCAACGCCGTTTTTTTTACCAATCCGCTTGCTGATGGTGACATTTCCGTTAATTAAAATATACATTTTTGAACCGAATACATTTTCCTCAAATATCGTATCTCCGTCTTTATATCGTTCCGGGTTCATAAACTTCAAAAAAGTATGTAGTTCTGCATCAGAAAAACCCTTAAAAAATTCGACAGATGATTGTAGTCTTTCAAAAATATTTCTGTTTATTTTTATCATATCTCTTGGCTGTCCATATACTTTTCAAACCGTCGGTTTTTCAGAAGTTTTTCTGGGAAGAAAAAAATTCGAGCGTCTTTGGTCTGTCAGATTGTGATCCTTATAAATTTGTAACCTGTTTCTCAAATTCAGGCAAATAATTTTAGTGATCAAGCGATTAATGAATAGGTTGTTTGTGGGTTATCTTCATTTCTTAATATCTGCTGAGTCTCCTCAAGATATCGCAAATGAGCAATCGCTTCCCCGGTTGCAAACCATTTTTGAGGTATTGGAAATTGCTCCCAGGAGTCGCATTTTATATCCCAGTGCATCTTCGAGGCAACGCCGTACGCATGCCTGGATCCTCGGTCCAGTATGGAGAGTATTTCATCCAGTCTTGCCATATGGTGATGTTTCAGTTCTTCAATTCGCTCTCTGAAATTTTTCAAAAGTCTCCGATGTCCAGGTAGAACGATGTCAACGTCCAAAAGAGACACTTTATCCAAACTATTGAGATAAAACTTCAACATATTCTGCTCGTCAGACCATCCTTGAATATTCGGAGTAATGTCACCTAAAATGTGATCACCAGATATCAGGAGTTTCTTATCCGCTTCATAAAGACAGGTGTGACCCAATGAATGTCCCGGAGTTTCGATGCAGGTCAGTTTATAATCCCCGACTTCTAAGAGATCACCATCCTGCAGAATTTTAAGTTCGGGAACCCATTGGGTTCCAAATTTTTTCCCAGGGTGTTGATTAAACGCATTTCTGAGCTCAAATTCAGGAAAACCGTTTTTGGCAGCGTATGCAAACATATGTTCAAACCCATCCCAGCCATCAAGAATCTCTGCATCGGGTCGATTAAAATATATTGTACTGCTTGGTGTTTTCAGCTTTTCCACCAAGCCGAAATGATCAGCATGTAAATGAGTAATAAAAAAATCAGTACAGGCCAGATCAATATTTAGATCATTTAAGCCTTTTTGCATTACCGCGAGGCACTCATCGCGATTGAAGCCCGTATCGATAATCAAGTTTCGAGTTGATCCTGTGATTATATATGAATTCAGTGATTTTAAGGGGCTGTCAGGTAATGGAATTTCAAGGCGGTAAAATCCAGGTAAAATTTCCTCAGGCATTGGGTTGTCCTTTAGTTCTGAAAATGGGTTTTATAAATGTCGTAAGACCTTTTTTTTATTGTATTTCCAATTTGGTTTTTAGGAAAATATAACATTTTTTCGTGAAAACTCGCAAGTAGCCGAAGTGCTAAAAAAATGTAATGACTGGTTATCTGTTCGAACAAACTTTCAAGATCCATTCAGAGAAACAAATGATCGTAAAAGTGGCATTAAGTATTCCGTTTACAGAACCATATGATTATCAGGTCCCTGAGAAGTGGTATCCACAGACTAAGGTCGGGGTAAGAGTCCTTGTTTCGGTTGGCTCCAGAAGAATGATCGGAGTGGTTGTTGAGATACTGTCGACTTCAAAACATAAAAAGCTCAAACCAGTGTCAGCGTTGATTGAATCGGAACCTGTTTTTGATAATAGAATGCTTTTATTCACAAAATGGATATCAGACTACTACCTTTGCTCTTGGGGAGAAGTCCTGGAAGCGTCTTTACCGGCGGGATTGAAACCAAAACTGATCAAAATAATTCAAATAGACAGTGCCAATATCAGAAATTTAGCGCTGGATTCCAAACAAGAGCAGTGGTTGCGGTCAATAGTTGACAAGAAAGAGTCCGAGATCTTCAAGAATAAGAAAGGTGAAGATGACAGAAGTCTTTATATTAAACTGAAAAAGAAAAAAATCATCAAGCATATTTTCACACACACGACGGGTAATTCAGGTCATTCGTATACTGAGTGGTTGAAATTTCAGCCTGAATATGGTGACCAAATCAAGGTTAGAAAAGGAAGTCTGACAAGTCAGATTCTGCAGTGGTTTAAATCGGAAAATGAACTAAAGCAGCAAATTGTTTTGGACCGATTTCCGAAGGCCAAACCCCAGATTAATGGTTTGATCAAAAAAAAAGCATTGCTGAAATCAAAAAAACAAGTACCTCTCGGGTCATGCCCATCGACAATCAATACCGAACTGTTTATTCAGCCCAATGCTGAACAGCGTGTGGCCATTGATGCGATTTTATCGGCAATCAAGCAAAAAACATATCAGACCTTTTTGCTGCACGGTGTCACCGGCAGCGGAAAGACTGAGGTGTATCTCTATGCGGTTAAAGAAGCCATTCAACAGGGGCAAACCGTTCTGATCTTGATCCCGGAAATCTCATTGACACCTCAGGCTGTGAGCCGATTTAGAGAACGTTTTGGAGATCGCATTGCGGTCCTGCATAGCGGTATGGCTGAAAAAGAGCGTGCCTTGGAATGGTGGAAAATTAAAAGAAAACTCTGCGATATTGTGGTTGGAGCACGTTCAGCCATCTTTGCCCCGCTGCAAAATATCGGGTTGATCGTTGTGGACGAGGAACACGACACCTCCTACAAACAGCAGGAAAGTCCCTTTTATAGTGCCAGAGATGCGGCGGTGAAAATCGCCAGTGATCAGGGTTGTGTAGTTGTTCTGGGATCGGCGACGCCATCCGTTGAATCCTATTTCAACTTATCTAGTGGAAAATATACCCTCCTCCAACTTAAAAATCGGGTGAATCGACAGACTCTTCCGATTTCTGAACTAATAGATCTGAAAAAAGAAGAGCGGCAGAAAGGTGCCTTTTATCTTTCCAAACACCTTGTCAAACGTTTGAAAGAAGTTCTGCAACGTCAAAAACAGGCATTGATTTTCTTAAATCGTCGAGGATATGCAGCATTTTTATCCTGCGCGTCTTGTGAACTTCCAGTACTTTGCCAGAACTGTTCAATTGCTATGACCTGGCATCGAACCCGGCAGCGGTTGATTTGCCATCATTGCGGATTCAGCCAGAACTATCCCCGTACCTGTCCCCACTGCAATGAAACCGTTTTTAATCTTGAAGGTATCGGGACCCAAAGAGTGGAAAGAGACCTGAAGTTGCTTTTTCCTGATGCAAAATTCTTGAGAATGGACCGGGATACTGTTCGAAAAAGAGGCGCCTTGGAACGAAATATTGACAAAATAAATGATAGGCAGGTCGATTTTGTGATTGGGACTCAATTAATCAGCAAAGGGCATGATTTTAAACATATCGGGATTGTTTGTATTATTTTTGCTGATATGAGCCTCAATATCCCGGATTTTCGGTCTTCTGAACGAAGTTTTCAACTGATTTCACAGGTATCCGGTAGAGCCGGCCGGGACGAGAAGAGCGATGGTCTAGCGTTGATCCAGTCGTATAATCCAGGACACTATGCCTTCCAGACCGCCATTCAGCACGATTTTAGCGGATTTTTTACTCAGGAAATGCTATTGCGCAAAGACCTGGATAATCCACCTTACATCCGACAGATTCTGATGAAAATCAGCGATCAAAATCCAGACAATGTTGAGATATCTGCGGTTAAATTAGGTGCTATCCTCAAGGAGTCTGCGACATTTTTAAATTTCCAGGTTCTCGGTCCTGTTGAATCTCCAATACAAAAAATAAACAACCGCTATTATTGGCAAATCTTGATCAAGAGCGGGGAAATTGGAAAGGCAAAAAGCTATCTCAGAGATCTGTTTTTTAATCGAACCTGGCGAGCGAAGGCAGGGACTCGGATTTCGATTGATGTAGACCCCATGACGATGCTGTGATTTGCAGATCCCGGAGTCCACAACTGATTTAAATTAGCCTAATCCATTTTGTCCGAATTGACATTGATCTTGAGTGTTTTAGCTTTCCGTCCTGTCTGAACAAAAATTAGTCGGGTATGACCGGCCTCAACATCCAGAAAAGCCTCTCCATCCATCATCATCGTTATATCAATAGTTTCTCGAAAACTGTTTTCACCCTGGAACGGTTTGACAATGGCTTTGATTCGGGCATAACCACGTTCGTTCAAGTGGATGTCCGTCCCAAATTGGATGTTATCGAATGCGTGGCTGACATACACAGGGCCTGTGCGAAAAGCATTCCGGTTGGACTTCTTCTGAATCATCTGCAATGTGAAATAGACTGTAGTCTCTTTTTCGGGTTCCGGAACCTTGATTTCTGTCTGATCCGCTTTAATGACTAGGTGGAATGGCATGTTTCTTATCTTATCTCTGATTGCGCCATGCCGTGTGATTTCAGTGAGGATTTGCCCAGGTTGCAGGTCAAACGTGTCATCTTCGTTTGTTACTGTGACTGCTCCTGAAGATAGACCAACACTCAATTTATCATTGCGCTCGGCCATAGCGACAATGGTTCCCTTAATACCAGCTGTTGCGGTTGGTGTTCGAATAGCAGTGTTCTGGTACTTTTTGGTAAATTTGCCCCAGAATGAGCCAATTTCTAAGAAAAAGTGATGCAAAAATCGCCGGGAACCTTTTTTTGACTCCACTGATTTTTCGATCAGGAAGCGTGTATTCGTGAATAAACGAATTAGAGACCCATCCCGAAAGGCAATCGTGACTTTCCCCGTTTTACCGGTGACAACCATATCTTTATCATAAAGAATCAGCCCGTTCCTGCCTGTCAGTCGAGTGCGACCCCTTTCGATTTCGATTTGCCCCCGGAAATCTTTGATGCTGGCTACAGCGCTTAAGGCGAAGCTGTTGGGCACCCATAAGGTTAAAATGAAAGTCACACAGATCACGGTTAACAATAAAGTGTTTTTGATCATCGGTTTTCTCTCACCCCTTTTTTACATTGTTCCATGTGTTTGAATAGTATTTCACTACTTTTCCAGTTTAAGGGAAATCTGAGTTCTGCGTTAGGTTTTATATTACTGCAATAACCATACAACTAGATCAAGAGGTAAATATTGCCTAAAAACCAAACTCGCTTTTTACCCTTTTTTGTACTATATTATCTAGTAAGAAGATTGACAATTAATAACCCAGTGAAATTGCATGCTTTTCTGAACTTGTCGTGGAGTTTTCGCGCTATATGCTGAAAACGCGGTTTAAAGCACCCTGGCCTGTGGTTGTATGCGCTTGAGCGGGGGGTGGGATTGTGATTAAAAAAGAAAGAGCCCTGGACAAGCTTGCTGCCTTAAAATGACCTTAAAAATTAACCACATAGTGGTTAGATCGAATTCAATTATTTTCAAATATTCAGCGACTAACATCTTTGTGAGTCAAGCCCCGCAGTCGGAGGCATTAAAAAGCTGTGCATTTTTTGAACGAAATGCATCTTTATTGCAAGTAAATTCTCCTAAGTTTAGAAATTGGAAAACAGCGGGGTCAAATAGAACTTAAAAGCACACAATTTTGTTCATTTGCGACGGTTTTGTCGAGATATTGGCCCACGAAGACGGATCGATTCTTTGCTAAATTGATATCTTTATGAAAAAAGTCTATCTACTGCTT
>PJEL010001739.1_pt1 | contig 21057 bp, 3 predicted proteins | sample 1853271 | NCBI WGS metagenome assembly PJEL01 (sample SAMN08108733, study PRJNA415343) | Invertebrate metagenome, whole genome shotgun sequencing project. | host: Globobulimina | place: Sweden: Gullmar Fjord | collected 2015-08
TCGGCGCCCACGATCCTGCCGCCCCGGACCCTCCGCGTGAGGACCCAGATGTCGCCGTTCGCCAGCACCTCGAGGTCGTGGTGAGCGCGGTTCGGCTGCTTCCAGAGCAGGTTGGAGTCTCGGTCCACCTTGATGAGACCCGCGCCCTCGATGATCGCGAGCACATCTCCATTCTCGTAGAGGAACGCCCGTCGCCAGAACCGCGTCGTCGGCTCGCGAGCGCCCTCCCACTTTGGCCAAGCCGCCTGCGCGGAGAGGGTCCATTGGTGGAGCTCGGTTCCCTCCATGTCCATGAGGAAGGCGTGGGGTCCATGTCCCGACGTATAGAAGTTCAGACCCGCCCAGGTGCGCTCGTCATCGTTGACGGTGACGGCCACGTCCTCGGAGGCGTCGCGGGTGCCGGACAGATATCCGATGGCGAGCAGGGCCTCCCGCTCCAGTTGTGCGTCGGATTTTGCAGCATCCACGCGGCGATATCGTCCCTTGGGCGCCTCGGCAGCGGCCTGGCTCGCCTCTCCGTCGCGGTTGGTAGCGCCCGATTCGCCGCCGCCAAACATGCCCCAGATGACGGCCAGCGTCAGTGCTACGACGGCGAGTATCCAGGTACGACGGTCCTGCTCGCCCATGTTGGCCGGGGAAGTCACCGCCGACCTATATCCCGTCTCATCCCGAGCAGGCTTTCCCGTTTGCGAACCATCCAGCTTAAATCCGGCCCATGATAAGTTTGATTTCGAGAAAGTGCCGGTGGCGGATCCGAGGTTGTGACGACTAGCTTCACTGTAGACGGAGGAGTGAAGATGGACCGGAAACCAGCCCTGATGAGCGTTGTCTCGATCGCGTTGTTGACCCTCGTTCCGCAGGTGGCAAGTGCGTTCTGCGGGACCTATGTCGGAAGCCCGGGCAGTGAGGCCACCAACGCCGGCAGCCGAATCGTCATCGCTCGAGACGGCCAGGACACCGTGCTGACCATGGCCAACGACTACAGCGGTGATCTGAGTGAGTTCGGGATGCTGATTCCGGTTCCGGCGACGCTGAGCCTCAACGACGTGAGCGTGGTGCCACCAGCCGCCATCAACGCCCTCGACGAGTACACCGGTCCACGGCTGGTTTCGTACAGCCAGGAGCAAGTCGAGTCGGGCGCCGTCAACCAGAACAGCAACGTTCGCTGGGTTGACGGCGAGCAACCTGCGGCGGCGACCACTTCGAGCGGATGTGGCCCGTCGTCGTCGTCGTCGGCCCCCAGCGACTCTGGATACCAGACCACGACCACCACTACGACGACCACGACCGACTACTGGACGGACATCGGCGACGAGTCATTCGACGCCGTAGTGCTCGAGGAGGTCTCCACGGTCGGCGCCTACGATCTGACGCTGCTCTCGGCGGACGACGGTGATTCCCTCGCATTGTGGGCTACCAATCGTGGTCTCGACATCAAGCCAGAGACCGCTGCGGTTCTCGACGCCTACATCGACGGAGGCGCCTGGTTCGTGGCGGCCGAAGTCTCCCTCGATGCCCAGAACCTCGACTTCAGGTGGCTTCCGCCGCTTCAGATGCGGTACACGTCGGCCATGGTTTCCCTGCCCATCCGCCTCGGCACGACCTCATCGGCGGGAGTTCAGGAGATGCTCATCTTCACGCTGAACCACCAGAACGAGGGGTGGACTGGCATCTCCAACTACAGCGAGGCGCCGATCCAGTCGGAGTGCCTGTACGACGGTACGAACTTTGGCAGCTTCTACCGGGATCGAGCCCATGATGCGTTGGCTCCCGAAGTCACAGGCGTCTTCGATGACACCGCGGACACTGCGGCGCCGGTGGAAGATGTGAAGGCGACCTGGCTCGTCGAATACGGCTGGAGCTCCGGAAAGTGCGATCCGTGCACCGACGAGAGTGACATCGGGCTCGAAGAAGACACCGTGACCGATCTGGGCTGGGAACACACTGTCAACGATATCTATGTGACACGAATCAGGATGCGCTTCGGACCCGAGGAGATCGACCAGGATCTGGTGCTGTACAGCTCCTACATTCCGTTCAACAGTCAGCTCCGTTATATCCAGCATGCTGACTACCTCATCGACCTGTTTCCCAGCTGCGAGGATGGCCTTCGTAGAGCTCGTCTGGCCCCCGGAGTGGGTGGTTTGGCACCACTGGTACCCGTGGGAACTCTGGCCGGACTGTCTTTCTTCTTCGGACTGCGTCGCTTCCGTCGTCGCGACTGACGCAGTTCCGCGGCCGTTTTGTCAGCTCGATGTCAGCCCGCTGTCAGATGTTACACATGTGTCAACGGGATTTTCGGTATTGTGCCGCGCTCCCCCGCGTGGGTGGGAGCGAGAGGCTACTATGTCGATTCTTGCACGCGCGACTGGGTTTGTTGCCTTCTTTGGGATTGTGGGTTGCAGTGGCGACACGGGTACGTCTCCGACGACGGACGCCCCCGAACCTCCGATCTACGAGGCCGCTCAAGCGCCCGACGGCCCAGCTCCACCACCGGGCGTCTGTCCAGGTCTTCTAGAGGGTTTGCTGTCCTGTGGGGTGCCGCAGCCAGACGTCCTCGATGTCGGTGCCAGCGATATCACGGGTGAATGTGGCTACTCGGCAACGAACGAAGATGAGATCTGGGAGTTTGTATGCCCCACTACCGGCCTCGTAACTGCTGATCTCACCGATCTTTCCTGTGGCGACCAGGACTTCTATGTGCTCGACAGCACCTGTGATCCCGCCGCAGGCTGCCTGGATAGCTCGCGAGCCGGTGGAACCACCTCCGAGCAGGTCCAGTTCACCTGCGGTTTTGCAGGAGAGAGTTTCTACCTGGTGATCGAGGCCTATTCCTCGTGCGGGTCGAACTATACGATGACCATCGACGGCGGCTCGCCAGCGTGTGCGGTCGGTCCCGCCGAGGTCTGTAACAACGGCATCGACGACAACGGCAACGGCTTGGACGACTGCACCGACCCGGCCTGCCCCGACGCCGACGGTGATGGCGTCAACGACTTCTGCGAGGTCTGTGCTCTGCCCATCGATGGGGCACTGGCCTGCGGTGACAACCTTGCAGACTCCATCAACGGAGGCGTGAGCGATGTCGGCGGTCTGTGTGGAAACGCCACCGACGAAGATCACATGTACGAGTTCCTGTGCTCGGGCCCGGGGCTGGTCGATGTGACAATGACACCCGGTGCCTGCGACATGGATCTCCGCGTGATGGGGTCGGGGTGCAACGACGGCGTGTCCTGTATCGACAGCTCCTCCAACGGTGGGCTCACTGCCGATAGCGTGCAATTCACCTGTGATTTTGCCGGGCAGGCCTTCTACGTGGTCATCGAGAACTACGCAAACTGCAACCCCGGTCCGTACACGCTGGAGGTGCCGAATACCGGAGCGTGCTCGGAGATCTGCGACAACGGGGTGGACGACGACGCCGACGGACTCATCGACTGTGTCGATCCGGCCTGTGTGGGCAACCCAATCTGTACCGGCATCGAGGCCTGCGGCAACCTCATCGACGACGACGGCGACGGTCTGGACGACTGTGTGGATCCCGACTGTCCCGATTCCGACGGCGACGGCGTCAACGACCCTTGTGACATCTGTCCCGGTTTCGACGACGGGATCGAGTCGGATGGCGATGGGGTGCCGGACGGCTGCGACATCTGTGCGGGTTTCGACGACTCCGACGATGCCGACCTCGACGGCGTTCCCGATGGCTGCGACATCTGTGCGGGAGGGGATGACACCCTGGATGCCGATGGCGACGGCGTTCCCGACTTCTGTGATCTGTGCCCGGGCGGCGATGACAACGGCCCGGATGCGGACGGCGACGGTGTCCCCGACGGGTGCGACATCTGTGCCGGGTCCGACGATCTCGACGATTCCGACGGTGACGGGGTTCCCGATGGCTGTGACGCCTGTCCGGGCTTTGACGATGCGCTGGACGCCGACCTCGACGGCACTCCCGACGACTGCGATGTCTGTCCCTTTGGCTCGGACACCGTCGACAGCGACGGCGATGGAACGCCCGATGGCTGCGACATCTGCTGGGGGTATGACGACAACCTGGACGGGGATGGCAACGGGATCCCCGACGGGTGCGACCTCGCCTGTGGAAACGGCAGCAAGGGCAAGCTCACGTGTTCGTCGGTGATCATCGGCGAGCTCGATACGGCGGGAGTCAGCGACATCGGCGGCGCCCAGTACACCTGTGGGGTCCCAAATGCCCCTTTGACCCAGGACTACGCCGAGGACGTGTGGGAGTTCGAGTGCCAGGCAAACGGCATGGTGGACCTGCTCCTGACGGGCATGTCCTGCGACGTCGACATCTACATCCTCGACAACACCTGTGATCAGGCGGCGGGGTGTGTGGACGGTGCGACCCTCGCTGGCACCGCCGATGACATCATCAACTTCCCGTGTGTGGCAGGAAATACCTACTATGTCGTGATCGAGCTGTTCTCGACCTCCGGATGCGGCGCGGTGGCTCCCTACACCCTGGACTTCGCGACCAATGTGGGTGTCGGAGGGTGTCTCGAGGCATGTGCCGACGGCATCGACAACGACGCAGATGGGGACATCGACTGCGCCGACTCCGACTGTATCGGCGACCCGGTCTGCGCCGCTCCCGAGCTCTGCTGCAACGGGATCGACGACGATGGAGATGGCCTTACCGACGCGCTGGACCCGGAGTGTCCCGACAGCGATGGCGACGTGGTGGCGGATATCTGCGACATCTGCCCCGGCTTCGACGACAACCTCGATGCCGACGGCGACGGCTTCCCCGATGGGTGCGACAACTGCCCGGTGAACGGCAATCCCGGCCAGGGTGACGGCGACGGTGACGGGGTGGGCAACGCCTGTGATGTCTGTCCCGGGTGGCCTGATGGCGCCGACGGAGACGGAGACGGGGTTCCCGATGGCTGCGACATCTGTGCTGGAGGCGATGATGCCTTGGACGCGGATCTGGACGGAGTACCGAACTTCTGCGACATCTGCCCCGGCTCGGATGACACCGTAGACACCGATGGCGACGGCGTTCCCAACGGCTGCGACGTCTGCGCGGGTGGCGATGACAGTCTGGACGCGGACGGTGATGGCGTTCCCGACTTCTGCGACATCTGTGTTGGAGACGACACTGTCGACAGCGACGGCGACGGCGTTCCCGACGACTGCGACATCTGTGCGGGAGGCAACGACGCCGTGGACTCGGACGGCGACGGGGTTCCGGACTTCTGCGACATCTGTCCCGGTGGAGACGACACCCAGGACTCGGACGGCGACAGCGTTCCCGATGGCTGTGACGTCTGTCCCGGATCCTCGGACCTGCTCGATGCCGACGGCGATGGGGTCCCAGATGGCTGCGACATCTGTGCGGGCTCCGACGATCTCGACGATGCCGACGGCGATGGTGTCCCGGATGGCTGCGACATCTGTGCGGGTGGCGACGACAACATAGACTCCGACGGCGACGGGGTTCCCGATGGCTGCGACCAGTGTCCGGCCGGTGACGACAACCTGAACAGCGACGGCGACAACTGGGCCGACGCCTGCGATAACTGCCCATTTGACGGGAATAATGGGCAGCAGGACTCCGACGGCGACGGCGCCGGCAATCGCTGCGACATCTGTCCTGGCTTCGACGACTTCGCGGACGGCGACGGCGACGGTGTCCCGGATGGCTGTGACCTCTGCCCAGGGGGCGACGATGGCGACGATGCCGACGGCGACGGTGTTCCCGACTTCTGCGATGTGTGTCCTGGCTCCGATGACACCGACGACGCCGACGGTGACGGTGTCCCGGATGGCTGCGACATCTGCGCTGCGGGCGACGATGGGGTCGACACCGACAGCGACGGGGTTCCCGACGCCTGTGACCTGTGTCCTGGCTCCGATGACGCGCTGGACACCGACGGCGACGGGGTTCCGAACGGCTGTGATGTCTGCCCTGGCTCCGACGACGCCCTGGACGCGGACGGCGATGGAACGCCGGATGGCTGCGACATCTGCGCCGGTGGGGACGACGGAGTGGACACCGATGCCGACGGCGTTCCCAACTTCTGCGACCTGTGCCCGGGCTTCGACGATGCCCTGGACGCGGACGGCGACGGGGTTCCGAACGGCTGCGACATCTGCGCGGGCGGCGACGATGGCGACGACGCCGATGGCGATGGAACGCCGGACTTCTGCGATCTGTGTCCGGGCAGCGACGACGCCCAGGACGGCGATGGTGACGGGGTTCCGAACGGCTGCGATCTGTGTCCGGGCTTCGACGATGGCGTCGACACCGATCTGGACGGCGTTCCGGACGGCTGTGACATCTGTCCTGGCTTCAACGACGCGACCGATCCCGACGGTGACGGCGTACCGAATGGCTGCGACATCTGCGCCGGTTTTGACGACGCCTTGGATGCAGATCTGGACGGTGTGCCGGATGGCTGCGACATCTGTGCGGGCTCCGACGACAACATCGACACCGATCTGGACGGGGTTCCGGATGGCTGCGACATCTGCGCCGGTTCCAACGACGCGGTGGACGCCGATGGTGACGGGGTTCCCAACGGCTGCGACATCTGCGCGGGCGGCGATGACGGCGACGACACCGACGGCGACGGAACGCCGGACTTCTGTGACCTGTGTGCAGGCAGCGACGATGGCCAGGACGCCGATCTGGACGGCGTACCGAACGGCTGCGACATCTGTCCCGGCTTCAACGACGCCCTGGACGGCGATGGCGACGGGGTCCCGAACGGATGCGATCTCTGTCTGGGCTTCGACGACGCCCTGGACGGGGATTCGGACGGCGTCCCGGACGGCTGTGATCTGTGCGCGGGCTCCGACGACGCCTTGGATGCAGATCTGGACGGGGTTCCGGACGGCTGTGACATCTGTGCCGGCTCGAATGACGCCTTGGATGCGGATCTGGACGGTGTTCCGGATGGCTGCGATGTCTGTCCCGGGTCCGACGATTCGGACGATGCCGACGGCGATCTGGTTCCCGACGGCTGCGACGTGTGCCCCGGCTCCGACGATGCCTTGGACGCCGATGGCGACACGGTTCCCGATGGCTGTGACATCTGCCCGGGCTTCAACGATCTGCTGGACAACGATGGCGACGGGATCCCGAATGGCTGCGACCCGTGCAGCTCGCCCCTCGACACCGACGGCGATGGTGTTCCCGACGACTGCGACATCTGCCCTGGTGGGGACGACTCCCTGGACACCGACGGCGACGGGGTTCCCGACTTCTGTGACGTCTGTGCTGGCTTCGACGATGCCCTGGACGCCGATGGGGACGGCACGGCCGATGGCTGCGATCTGTGTCCCGGCTTCAGCGACGCTCAGGATGCCGACGGCGATGGCGTTCCGAACGGCTGCGACATCTGCGCTGGCTTCGACGATGGGCTGGACGCCGACACCGACGGTGTGCCCGATGGGTGCGATATCTGCGCCGGCTTCGACGACGGTCTCGACGCCGACACGGACGGTGTGCCCGATGGCTGTGACATCTGCGCTGGCTCCGACGACGGCGTAGACAGCGACTTCGACGGCGTCCCGGACGGGTGCGACATCTGTGCTGGTGCCGACGATGGGCTCGACGCGGACTCGGACGGGGTTCCCGACGGCTGCGACATCTGCGGACTGGGAGACGACAGCCTCGACGCCGACGGCGATGGCGTTCCCGACGCTTGCGACATCTGCGCGGGCTTCGACGACGGGCTGGACGCGGACCTGGACGGTGTTCCCGATGGCTGCGACATCTGTCCCGGCTCCAACGACGGTGTGGACAGTGATCTGGACGGTGTTCCCGATGGCTGCGACATCTGTGCGGGCTCTGACGACGGTGACGATGCAGATCTGGACGGTGTCCCGGACGGGTGCGACATCTGCGCCGGCTCCGACGACGGCGACGATGCGGATCTGGACGGTGTCCCGGACGGGTGCGACATCTGTGCGGGCTCCGACGATGGGGTGGACGCAGATCTGGACGGCGTTCCCGACGGCTGCGACATCTGCCCCGGCGCCGACGATGGGCTGGATGCCGATGGTGACGGCGTTCCCGATGGCTGCGACATCTGCGGGCTCGGAGACGATGGCCTGGACGCCGACAGCGATGGTGTCCCGGATGCGTGCGACATCTGCGCTGGCTCGGATGACACTTTGGACGCCGATCTCGACGGAGTTCCCGACGGCTGCGACATCTGCGCGGGCTTCGACGACGCCCTGGACGCCGACGGCGACAGTGTTCCCGACGGCTGCGATATCTGCGCTGGCTCCGACGACGCCCTGGACGCGGACGGCGACAGCGTTCCCGACGGCTGCGACATCTGCGCGGGCTCGGACGATGCCCTGGACGCGGACGGCGACGGCGTTCCCGATGGCTGCGACATCTGCGGACTGGGAGACGATGGCATCGACACCGACGGCGACGGCGTTCCCGATGCGTGCGACATCTGTCCCGGCTTCGACGACGGCTCCGACGGCGACTCGGACGGCGTTCCGAATGGCTGCGACATCTGCCTCGGCTTCGACGATGCGCTGGATGCGGACGGCGACGGTGTCCCGGACGGCTGCGACATCTGTGCGGGCTCCGACGACGGTATCGACACCGATCTGGACGGGGTTCCGAACGGCTGTGACATCTGCGCCGGCTTCGACGACGGCCTGGACGCCGACGGCGATGGCGTTCCCGACGGCTGTGACATCTGTGGGGCAGGGGACGACGGAGTCGACACCGACGGCGACACGGTTCCCGATGCGTGCGACATCTGTCCCGGCTTCAATGACAGCTTGGACGCCGATTCTGACGGGGTTCCGAACGGCTGCGACATCTGCGCCGGTGCCGACGACAACCTCGATGCCGACCTGGACGGGGTCCCCGATGGCTGCGACATCTGTCCCGGATCCGACGACGCCCTCGACGCCGATCTAGACGGCGTTCCCGACGGGTGCGACATCTGCGCCGGTGGAGATGACGGCGTCGACACCGACGGCGACGGGGTTCCCGACTTCTGCGATCTGTGCGCGGGAGGGGATGACTCCTTCGACGCCGACTCTGACGGGGTTCCCGACGCCTGTGACATCTGTCCGGGATCGGACGACACCATCGACACCGATCTGGACGGGGTCCCGAACGGGTGCGACATCTGTCCCGGTGGAGACGACAGCCTGGATGCCGACCTGGACGGGGTTCCGGACGGCTGCGACGTGTGCCCGGGCGGCGACGACAACCTGAACGCCGACGGTGACAGCTTTGCGGACGCCTGCGACAACTGCCCGCTCACGGTGAACGACGCCCAGCTCGACACGGACCTCGACGGCGTCGGCAACGCCTGTGACATCTGCAATGGCTTCGACGACAACGTCGACACCGACGCTGATGGGGTTCCCGACGGCTGCGACATCTGCGCTGGCGGAGATGATGCTCTGGACGCCGATCTCGACGGCGTGCCCGATGCCTGCGACATCTGCCCGGGCTCCGACGATCTGCTGGACGGCGACGGTGACGGCGTGCCCGACGGCTGCGACATCTGCCTGGCCGGTGACGACAGCGTGGACACCGACTCGGACACCGTTCCCGATGCGTGCGACATCTGTCCCGGCTCCGACGACCTCGACGACGCGGACGGAGACGGCGTTCCCGACGGCTGCGACATCTGCCCCGGCTCCGACGACACCCAGGACACCGACTCCGACGGGGTTCCGAACGGCTGCGACATCTGCGCTGGCGGAGACGACTCCATCGACACCGATGGCGACGGCGTTCCCAACTTCTGCGACATCTGCCCCGGCGGCGACGACGGCGACGATGCAGACACCGACGGCGTGCCGGACTTCTGTGACATCTGCGCCGGTGGAGACGACACCATCGACACCGACGCCGATGGAACGCCGGACTTCTGCGATCTGTGTCCCGGCAGCAACGACACCTTCGACACCGACTCCGACGGGGTTCCGAACGGCTGCGACATCTGCCCCGGCTTCAACGATCTGCTCGATCTCGACGGCGACGGAGTCCCGAACGGCTGCGACATCTGCCCCGGCTTCGACGACACCATCGACACCGACGGCGACGGCGTTCCCGACGGCTGCGACATCTGCCCCGGTCCCGACGACAACATCGACACCGACGGCGACAGCGTTCCGGATGGCTGCGACGTGTGCTCTGGCGGCGACGATCTCCTCGACGCCGACCTCGACGGGGTCCCGGACGCCTGCGATCTGTGTCCGGGCTTCGCCGATGACCTCGACACTGATCTCGACGGTGTTCCCGACGGCTGCGATGTGTGCAATGGCTTCGACGACGCCCTGGACGCGGACACCGACACCGTTCCCGACGGCTGCGACGTCTGTCCAGGTTTCAACGACCTTCTCGACGACGACGGCGACGGGATCCCGAACGGCTGTGATGCCTGTAGCTCTCCCTTCGACACCGACGGCGACGGCGTTCCCGACGACTGCGACATCTGCGCCGGCGGCGACGACGCGTTGGATGCCGATTTCGACGGTGTTCCCGACTTCTGTGATGCCTGTCCTGGCTCCGACGACAACGTCGACACCGATGGTGACGGCACCGCGGACGGCTGCGATGTCTGTGCCGGCTTCGACGATGGCCTCGACACCGATCTCGACGGCGTCCCCAATGGGTGCGACATCTGTCCGGGTAGCAACGATCTGCTCGACGCCGACGGTGACAGCGTTCCCGACGGCTGTGACATCTGCCCGGGCTCCCGCGACTCCGACGACCTCGACGGCGACGGCGTTCCCGACGGGTGCGACATCTGCCCCGGATCCGACGACGGCATCGACAGCGATCTGGACGGAGTTCCGGACGGCTGCGACATCTGCCCCGGGGCGATCGACGCGCTGGACGCCGACGGCGACGGCGTTCCCGATGGCTGTGACATCTGCGCTGCTGGCGACGACAGCATCGACACCGACAGTGACGGCGTTCCCGACGCCTGTGACATCTGTGCCGGCTCGGACGACGGCGTCGATACCGACGCTGACGGGGTTCCCGATGGCTGCGATGTGTGCCCGGGCTTCGTCGACGCCTTCGACACTGATTTTGACGGCGTTCCCAATGGCTGCGACCTGTGTGCGGGATTCGATGACGCTCTCGACGCCGACTCCGACGGGGTTCCCGACGGGTGCGACATCTGCGCTGGGTCCGACGATGGCGTCGACACCGATCTCGACGGCGTTCCCGACGGGTGCGATCTGTGTGCGGGCTTCGACGATGGCCTCGATGCAGACGGTGATGGCGTCGCCGATGGCTGCGATGTGTGCGCGGGCTTCGACGACGGCCTGGACGCCGATGGTGACGGGGTTCCGAACGGCTGCGATGTGTGCCCGAGCTTCGACGACACGCTGGACGACGATGGCGACGGGGTTCCGGACGGCTGTGATGTGTGCGCGGGCTTCGACGACAACACCGACACCGACGGCGATGGCGTTCCGAACGGCTGCGATGTGTGCCCAGGCTTCAACGACGGCCTGGACGCGGATGGCGACGGCGTTCCCGATGGCTGTGACATCTGCGCGGCTGGAGACGACGGTGTCGACACCGATCTCGACGGCACTCCCGACGCCTGCGACCTCTGCCCGGGCTTCAACGACACCCTGGACGCCGATGGTGACGGGGTTCCGAACGGCTGCGACATCTGCGCCGGTGCCGATGACAACGTCGACACCGATGGAGACGGCGTTCCCGATGGCTGTGACATCTGTGTGGGCTTCGACGACACGCTGGACGCCGACGGAGACGGGGTTCCCGACGGCTGTGACATCTGCGGTCTCGGGGATGACGGAGTCGACACCGACGGCGATGGCGTTCCCGACGCGTGCGACGTCTGTCCCGGCGGAAACGATACCTTTGACGCCGACGGTGACGGGGTCCCCGACGCCTGCGACATCTGCGCGGGTGCCGACGACAACATCGACACCGATCTCGACGGCGTTCCCGATGGCTGCGACATCTGCGCCGGTGGAGACGACAACATCGACACCGATCTCGACGGCGTTCCCGACGGCTGCGACACCTGTGCCGGGGGCGACGACTCCCTGAATGCCGACGGCGACAACTACGCCGATGCCTGCGACAACTGCCCGTTGATCGCCAATAACTCCCAGGCAGACAACGACCTCGACGGCTTCGGCAACGAGTGCGACATCTGTGCGGGCGGCGACGACAACATCGACACGGATCTCGACGGCGTTCCCGACGGCTGCGATGTCTGCGCCGGTGGTGATGACAGCTTGGATGCGGATCTCGATGGGGTCCCTGACTTCTGCGACATCTGCGCGGGCTCCGACGACAACGACGACACGGATCTGGACGGAGTTCCGGACGGCTGCGACATCTGCGCTCTCGGAGATGACGCGCTGGACACGGATGGCGACGGAGTTCCGGATGCCTGCGACGTGTGCGCGGGCTCCGACGACAACGACGACGCCGATCTCGACAGCGTGCCCGATGGCTGCGACCTCTGTCCCGGGTCCGACGACCTCCTCGACGCCGATTTCGACGGCGTTCCGGATGGCTGCGACATCTGCGACGGCGGAGATGACGCCGTGGACACCGACGGCGATGGCGTGCCGAACTTCTGCGACATCTGCCCGGGCTCCGACGACCTCCTCGACGACGACTCGGATGGGGTTCCCGACGGCTGCGACATCTGCGACGGCGGCGACGATGCCCTGGACGCCGACGGAGACGGAACGCCGGACTTCTGCGACCTCTGTCCCGGCAGCAACGACGCCCTCGACACCGATGCCGACGGGGTTCCGAACGGCTGCGACATCTGTCCCGGCGCCGACGACCTCCTCGACACCGACGGTGATGGCGTTCCGAACGGCTGCGAGCTCTGCCCGGGCTTCGACGACGCCCTCGATGCGGACGGGGACGGGGTTCCCGACGGCTGCGACATCTGTGCTGGCTCCGACGACGCGGTGGACACCGATGGCGATGGGGTTCCCGACGGCTGTGACATCTGTGCCGGCAGCAACGATCTGCTCGACATCGACCTCGACGGGGTTCCCGATGGCTGCGACGTCTGCGATGGCTTCGACGATCTGCTCGATGCGGACGGCGACGGGGTTCCCGATGGCTGCGATGCCTGTCCGGGCTCCGACGACACCCTGGACGGCGACGGCGACGGGGTTCCCGATGGCTGCGACGTCTGCGATGGCTTCGACGACAACCTCGACGACGACGGGGACGGGATCCCGAACGGCTGCGACGCCTGCAACTCTCCCTTCGACAGCGACGGGGACGGCGTTCCCGACGACTGCGACATCTGCAATGGCGGCGACGATGGCATCGACACCGACGCCGACGGCGTGCCGGACTTCTGCGACATCTGCGCGGGCTTCGACGACAACTCCGACGCCGATCTGGACGGGGTCCCCGATGGCTGCGATGTCTGTCCCGGGGCCAACGACACCCTCGACACCGACAACGACTCGGTTCCCAATGCCTGCGATGTGTGCCCGGGCTTCGACGATCTGCTCGACGCCGACTCTGACGGCGTTCCGAACGGCTGCGACATCTGCGCGGGCTTCGATGATGCCTTGGACGCCGACTCTGACGGAGTTCCCGACGGCTGCGACGTGTGCGCCATCGGCGACGACAACCTCGACGCCGACTTCGATGGGGTTCCCGACGCCTGCGACATCTGCAACGGTGCCGACGACACCCTGGACGCCGATGCCGACGGGGTTCCCGATGGCTGCGACATCTGTGGACTGGGCGACGATGGGCTCGACGCCGACAGCGATGGGGTCCCCGATGCCTGCGACATCTGCGCCGGCTTCGATGATGCCTTGGATGCGGACTTCGACGGAGTTCCCAACGGCTGCGACATCTGCCCGGGCTTCGACGATGCCCTGGACGGCGACGGCGACACCGTTCCGAACGGCTGCGATGTGTGCGCCGGCTTCGACGACCTCGTAGACACTGACGGCGACGGCGTTCCGAACGGCTGCGACGCCTGCCCGGGCTCCGACGACGGAGAGGACGCCGATGGCGACGGCGTTCCCGATGGCTGCGATGTCTGCGCTGGCTTCGACGATGCCCTGGACACGGACGGGGACGGGGTTCCGAACGGCTGCGACATCTGCGCTGGCTTCGACGACCTCGCCGATGCCGACGCCGACACCGTTCCGGACGGGTGCGACACCTGTGCGGGCTTCGACGATCTGCTCGATACCGACGCCGACAGCGTTCCCGATGGCTGCGATATCTGCCCTGGATCCGATGATCTCGCCGATGCCGATGCCGACGGAGTGCCGGACGGCTGCGACGTGTGTCCGGGCTTCAGCGACACCAGCGACGCCGATGGAGATGGCGTTCCGAACGGGTGCGACATCTGCCCCGGCTCCGACGACGGCGACGACCTCGATCTGGACGGCGTGCCGGACGGGTGCGACATCTGCCCCGGCTTCGACGACAACCTCGACGCCGATGCCGACGGCGTTCCGAACGGGTGCGACATCTGTGCCGGCTCCGACGACACTCTCGACAGCGACTTCGACGGCGTTCCGAACGGGTGCGACACCTGTCCCGGCTTTGATGACAGCTTGGACGGGGACTTTGACGGAGTGGCCGACGGGTGCGACGCCTGTCCCGGCTTCGACGACAACCTCGACACCGACGGCGATGGAGTGGCGGACGGCTGTGACGCCTGCCCAGGCTTCGACGATGCCGCGGACGCCGACGCCGATGGCACCGCTGACGGCTGCGACCTGTGTCCTGGCTTCAACGACGGCTTCGACAGCGACTCCGACGGCGTTCCGAACGGCTGCGACATCTGCGCTGGATTCGACGATCTGGCCGACGCCGATGCCGATGGCGTTCCGGACGGCTGCGACCTGTGCGCTGGGGCCGACGACAACGTCGACACCGATGCCGACGGCGTCGCGGACGGCTGTGACAGCTGCCCGGTGGTGGCGAACCCGGCCCAGCTCGACGGCGACGGCGATGGGGTAGGGGACCTCTGCGACAACTGTCCGGGAGACGCGAACGCGCCTCAGGCCGACAGCGACGGCGATGGAGTGGGTGATCTCTGTGACGCCTGCCCCGGCAGCCCCGACAACATCGACACCGACGGCGACGGGATCGCAGATGGCTGCGACGTCTGCCCGGGCTTCGACGACAACGCCGACGTGGACGCCGACGGCGTGCCCGACGGGTGCGACAACTGCCTCGCGGACGCCAACCCGGCCCAGCTCGACGGCGATGTAGACGGGATCGGCGACCTCTGTGACAACTGCCCGACCGACGCCAACGCCAACCAGGCAGACACCGACGGCGACGGAAACGGAGATGCCTGCGACATCTGCGCCGGCTCCGACGACAACATCGACAGCGACGGCGACGGAGTGCCCGACGGCTGTGATCTGTGCGCGGGCTCCGACGACAACGCCGACGCCGACTCCGATGGCGTCGCCGACGGCTGCGACGCCTGCCCCGGCTTCGACGACAACGCCGATGCGGATCTCGATGGGGTCGCCGACGGCTGCGACATCTGCCCCGGATCCGACGACACCGACGACACCGATCTAGATGGCACCCCGGATGGCTGCGACCTGTGTCCCGGCTCGGACGACGCCTTGGACGCCGATTCTGACGGAGTGCCCGACGGCTGCGACGCCTGCCCCGGCTTCGATGACAGCGCCGACATCGACTTCGACGGCGTTCCCGACGACTGCGACGTGTGCAACGGCTTCGACGACGCCCTGGACGCCGACGCCGACGGGATCCCGGACGGCTGCGACATCTGTCCCGGCTTCGACGACAATGCCGACAGCGACGGCGACGGGATCCCGAACGGCTGCGACGACTGCGTGGGCGATCCCACGGACAGCGACGGCGACGGCGTGGCCGATGCCTGCGATCTGTGTCCGGGCTTCGACGATGCCCTGGACGCCGACAGCGACGGCACCCCCGATGGCTGTGACCTCTGTCCGGGCTCCGACGACGCTCTCGACGCCGACGGCGACGGCGTTGCCGATGGCTGCGACATCTGTCCCGGCTCCGACGACACCGTGGACACCGATCTCGACGGCGTGCCCAACGGCTGCGACCTGTGCCCGGGCTCCGACGACAACGTCGACACCGATGGCGACGGTGTGGCCGATGGGTGTGACGTGTGTGTGGGCTTCGACGACAACGTCGACACCGACGGCGATGGCACTGCGGACGGCTGCGACATCTGTCCCGGCTCCGACGACGGGCTCGACTCCGACTTCGACGGCGTTCCCAACGGCTGCGATATCTGCCCCGGATCCGACGATCTGGTCGACGCCGATGGCGACACCGTGCCCGACGGCTGCGACTCCTGCCCGGGATCCGACGACCTGGTCGACACCGATGGCGACGGCGTTCCCGACGGCTGCGACGCCTGTCCGGGATCCGACGATGGCCTGGACACCGACGGCGACGGCGTGGCCGATGGCTGTGACCTCTGTGCAGGTTTCAACGACGCTTTCGACTCCGACACCGACGGCGTTCCCAACGGCTGTGACATCTGCGCCGGCTTCGACGATCTGGCGGATGCCGACACCGACGGCGTGCCCGACGGCTGCGACGCCTGCCCGGGCTCCGACGACACCATCGACACCGATGCGGACGGCGTTCCCGAGGGCTGCGACAACTGCCCGCTGGACGCCAACGCAGCCCAGCTCGACGACGATGGCGATGGCGTCGGCAACGTCTGCGACAACTGTCCCCTGGACGCCGATCCGACCCTCGCAGATGCCGATCTCGACGGTGTCGGCGACGTGTGCGACAACTGCCCGGCCGACGACAACCCCAGCCAGCTCGACTCCGACGGAGACGGCAACGGAGATCCCTGCGACATCTGCGCGGGCGGCGACGACAACACCGACGTCGACGGCGACGGCATCCCGGACGCCTGTGATCCCTGTACCTCTCCCTTCGACAGTGACGGAGACACCATCCCCGACGACTGCGACGTGTGTCCCGGCGGCGACGACCTCCTCGACAGCGACGGCGACGGCGTCGCGGACTTCTGCGACAACTGCCCGCTCGACGCCGATCCCACCCTCGCGGACTCCGATGGCGACGGCGTCGGTGACGTGTGCGACGCCTGCCCCGGTGGCGACGACGGCATCGACGGCGACCTCGACGGCATCGCCGACCTCTGCGACAACTGCCCGGCCGACGCCAACACTCCCCAGCTCGACACCGATGTCGACGGTGTCGGCGACGCCTGCGACAACTGCCTCCTCACCGCAAACGCCGCCCAGACCGACATCGACTTCGACGGTGTCGGCGACGCTTGCGACAACTGCGTCGACGACGGCAACCCGGCCCAGACCGACGGCGATGGCGATGGCATCGGCGATCAGTGCGACAACTGCATCGGTCTCGCCAATCCCGGCCAGGGAGACTCCGACGCTGACGGCTTCGGGGACTTCTGCGATGTCTGTCCCACCGTCGTCGATCCGCTCCAGGGCGACGCCGATTCCGACGGCGTCGGCGACCTCTGCGACAACTGCCAGACCGACTCCAACCCCCTCCAGACCGATGTCGACGGCGACGGTGTCGGAGACGCCTGCGACAACTGCCCGACCGCGCCCGACCCGACTCAGACCGATGTCGACGGCGACGGCGTCGGCGACGTGTGCGACAACTGCCCGACCGCGCCCGACCCGACCCAGACGGATTCGGACTTCGACGGTGTCGGCGATCTATGCGACATCTGCCCGAACGTCGCCGATCCCGCCCAGGTCGATGGCGACTTCGACGGAGTGGGCGATCTGTGCGACAACTGCCCGAACGCCGCCAACCTCCTCCAGTCCGATCTCGACTCCGACGGAGTGGGCGACGCCTGTGACAGCTGTCCCAACGACGCCGATCCCACCCTGGCCGACGTAGATGGCGACGGAGTAGGCGACGTGTGCGACAACTGCCCGAACGCCGCCGACCCGACCCAGGCCGACGTAGATGGCGACGGCGTAGGCGACGTGTGCGACAACTGCCTCCTCGTGCCCGACGTGACCCAGGCCGATGCCGACTTCGACGGAGTCGGGGACGTCTGCGACAACTGCCCCGCCGACGCCAACATCTCCCAGACCGACAGCGACGGCGACGGGTTTGGAGATCCGTGCGACATCTGCGCCCTCGGGGATGACGCCGAGGACGTGGACGGCGACGGCATTCCCAACGCCTGCGACTCCTGCAGCTCCCTGAACGATGCCGACGGAGACGGCGTGGTCGACGACTGCGACATCTGCGACGGCGGCGACGACACCATCGACGGCGATGCCGACGGAACACCGGACTTCTGCGACGTTTGCCCGGCACTCTTCGACAATCAAGCCGACGCCGATGGCGACGGAGTGGGCGATGCCTGCGACAACTGCCTCGCCACCCTCAACCCCGGTCAGCTCGACACCGACCTCGATGGCGTCGGCGACGACTGCGACAACTGCACCGCCGCCCCCAACACCCCCCAGGTCGACCTCGACCTCGACGGCATCGGCGACGCCTGCGACGTCTGCCCCCTCACTGCAGATCCGGCCCAGGTCGACGGCGACGCGGACGGAGTGGGCGATGCCTGCGACAACTGCCTGACCACCCCCAACGCTCCCCAGGCCGACACCGATGCCGACGGCGTCGGCGACAGCTGCGACAACTGCCTGGCGGACGCCAACCCGCTCCAGACCGACAGCGACGGCGATGGCGTCGGCGACACCTGTGACGACTGCGACGGACCCCTCACCGACACCGATCTCGACGGCGTGGCCGATGCCTGCGACAACTGCGTCGACGACCCGAACACTCCCCAGACCGACGGCGACGGCGATGGCTTCGGGGACGTGTGCGACGTGTGCCTCGGCGGCGACGACGGCGTCGACTTCGACAGCGACGGCGTGCCCGATGCCTGCGATCTGTGCCCCGGCGCCGACGACAACCTCGACTCCGACGGAGACACCATCCCCGACGGCTGCGACCAGTGCCCCTTCGGAGACGACACCCTCGATCTCGACGGAGACGGCGTCGCCGACGGCTGCGATCTCTGCCAGGGCTTCGACGACGCCCTCGATGCCGACGGCGACGGCATGCCCGACGGCTGCGATGTCTGTCCCGGAGGCGCCGATGGCGTGGACTCCGACAACGACGGCACCCCCAACGCCTGCGACATCTGCCCCGGCTTCGACGACGCCGGCCCGGACACCGACGGCGACGGCATGCCCGACGACTGTGACATCTGTCCCGGTGGCAACGACTTCGTAGACACCGACGCCGACGGAGTGCCCGATCTCTGCGACGCCTGCTTCGGATTCGACGACGCCATCGACGCCGATCTCGACGGCGTTCCCGACGCCTGCGACCTCTGCCCCCTCGGCAACGACGCCCTCGACGCCGACGCCGACGGAGTGGCCGACGCCTGCGACATCTGTCCCGGAGGCGACGACCAGCTAGACGTAGATCTCGACGCCATTCCCGACGCCTGTGACAACTGTCCCGGCGTGCTCAACGCCGCCCAGCTCGACGCCGATGGAGACGGCAACGGCGACGCCTGTGATCCCTGTCCCAACGAGGCTTTTGAGACCGACGACGACGGCGACGGCTCCTGGAGCTGCGACGACTGCGACGACTCCGACCCCGTCCTCCAGGGACTCGATCTCGACGGCGACGGCCTCACCAGCTGCGACGGCGACTGCGACGACTACGATCCCGCCGTCTTCCCCGGCGCGGGCGAGCTTCCGAACGGCATCGACGACGACTGTGACGGCATCGTCGACGAGGACACCGACTGGTCCGACGACGACGGCGACGGCTATGCCGAGGCCGGCGGAGACTGTGACGACGGCGATCCGGGCATCAACCCGGTGGCCATCGAGCTCTGCGATGGCATCGACAACGACTGTGACGGGATCGTCGACGAGGACACCGACTGCTACGACGACGACGGCGACGGCTTCTCCGAGGACGACGGGGACTGCAACGACAACGATCCCAACGTCTATCCGGGTGCCTACGAGATCGACGGCAACGGCATCGACGACGACTGTGACGGGCTCATCGACGGCGGCGTGTTCGACGGCGACGGCGACGGCTACACGCCCGAGGGCGGCGACTGTGACGACGACGATCCTGACACATACCCCGGCGCTCCCGAGCTCCCCGATGGGGTGGACAACGACTGTGACGGTGTGATCGACGAGGACACCGAGAACTACGACGACGACGGGGACGGCTGGTCCGAGGTCGATGGTGACTGCGACGACGGGGATCCCGGTGTGCATCCTGGGGCGCCCGATGTGGTCAACGGTGTGGACGACGACTGTGACGGGATTGTGGACGAGGACTCTACGTTTACTGATGACGACGGGGACGGGTTCTCGGAGGTTGATGGGGACTGCGATGACTCCGATCCGGCTGTTTCGCCTGCTGCGGATGAGGTTCCGAACGGGGACGACGACGACTGTGATGGGTTGGTCGACGAGGGGTTGGATGACCTGGATGGGGATGGGTTTACGCCCTTGGATGGGGACTGTGATGATGCGAATGGGTGGGCGAACCCGGACATGGTGGAGGTTTGTGATGACGTGGACAACAACTGTGATGGGGTTGTTGACGAGGGGTGTGTTGACGATGGTGGGGCGAAGCCCTCGGTGGGTGGATGCAGCTGTGCGGTGGGTGCTGGGTCGAGTCCGCAGGGGGCGTTGGTGCTGTTGATTCTCGCTGGGCTGTTGCGGCGGCGGCGAGGGCTGGGCGGGGACGCGGGCCTGCCCTAACTCGGCGGCGGGCCGAGCTTGGTGAGCCGCTCCTCGACCACCGCTGCGACTCGAAGCATCGCCTCGAGCAGGGCAAGCTTGCCGATCTGGACGAGGTTGTCGAGTGCCTCTTTACCCATTCACCGCTCCCCAAAGCACGACGTGGTCCCCGGCTAGCACGTTGCGGAGGAAGGGCGACTGCTGCTCGCGGCGACGCTGGAACTCGTCAGCCGTGTAGAGCGTTGGCTGCACCGGCCTCCCAAGTGCGGCCTCCACGTCCTCTAGAGCGGAGAAAACGGCTTCCAGCGTCAGACT
>PJEL010001740.1_pt1 | contig 21054 bp, 17 predicted proteins | sample 1853271 | NCBI WGS metagenome assembly PJEL01 (sample SAMN08108733, study PRJNA415343) | Invertebrate metagenome, whole genome shotgun sequencing project. | host: Globobulimina | place: Sweden: Gullmar Fjord | collected 2015-08
TAAAGGGGTTCTTAAACTGCAAAATCATCTTCAATCACTGGAAGATGAAGATTTCCAGCATAAAGCCCTGCAACTGGTTGTTGATGGCCTTCCCGCAGAAGAAGTGAATAGAATTTTGCAAAATGATTTGGATGGAATGATCACACGCCATACCTCATCGGCGGGCATTCTTCATCGCGCGGCCGAAGTTGCACCCGCTATGGGCTTGATAGGAACACTTGTTGGTCTAGTTCAAATGCTCAGTAACCTGAATGATCCGGCCAGCATTGGACCAGCAATGGCTGTGGCATTGTTGACAACTTTTTATGGTGCAGTATTAGCTAACATGTTCTTCAGCCCGCTTGCCTCAAAGCTTGAGCGAAATTCCGCCGAAGAAATTCTCACCAGCCGTATCTATATCGCTGGCGCCACGTCTATTGGAAGACAGGAAAACCCGCGCCGCCTGGAAATGATTTTGAACACCTTATTGCCGCCTGCAGAGCGCGTGCATTTTTATAATTAAGTCGTAGGAGAGTAAGCCAATGCGTTTGCTTATTATTGGAGCATTAAACGGTCAGATCGGGGCAGCCAGTCAAATAGCAATGTCTCGCGGTGCGAAAGTCAGTCAGGTGGATGACATTATTATGGCGCTATCTTCCTTGCGATCCGGTAAAGGGGCCGATATGGCAATGATTGACGTCAATCTGCCAATTAGCACTCTTGTGGAAAGTCTGGCGAACGAGCGCATAAATTTGCCAATCATTGCCTGCGGTGTAAATACGGATGCAACAACCGCCGCAAATGCTATCCGGGCGGGGGCAAAAGAATTCCTGCCTCTTCCTCCCGATCCAGAGTTGATTGCAGCTGTCCTCGAAGCCGTAGCAGAAGAAAATTCTCAATTGATTTTCAGCGATCCTGCTATGCAGGAAGTCGTCAATTTGGCTGATCAAATCGCGCCCTCCTCCGCCTCTGTTCTTATCAATGGTGAAACGGGAACCGGCAAAGAAGTCCTAGCCAGTTATCTTCACTCAAAAAGTAACCGTTCAGACAAACCTTTCGTCTGTGTCAATTGCGCAGCCATCCCGGAAAATTTATTGGAATCTGAACTGTTTGGGCACGAAAAAGGGGCTTTTACAGGCGCTATCGCCCGCAGAATTGGTAAATTTGAAGAAGCCAATGGCGGCACATTACTGCTTGATGAAATCAGCGAAATGGATGTTAGGCTTCAAGCCAAGCTGCTCCGCGCCATTCAGGAGCGGGTTATCGATCGGGTTGGCGGGACTAAACCTGTTCCGGTTGATATCCGAATCCTCGCCACGTCAAACCGTGATTTGGCCGAAGCAGTGAGAGATCGGACATTCCGTGAAGATCTGTTATTCAGGCTGAATGTGGTTACTTTAAAAATCCCACCGCTTAGGGAAAGACCGGCTGATATCGTGACGCTTTCCTCTCATTTCGTCGCCAAGTATTCTGAAATGAATGGACTTGATGAAAAACCGATCAATCCCGCTGCCATGGAGAAATTAAAGCGTAATCGGTGGCAAGGAAATGTCAGAGAACTTGAAAACAGTATTCACCGTGCAGTTCTCTTGGCACAAGGCACCGAAATCGGCCCAGAAGCGATCATGATGCCAGATGGATCAGCGTTCGTAACGGCATCACCATCGACTGTATCAACAGAATCTACTGCGACTGACGCACAGGGTGAAGCTGGCGGAGCTCTAGTTGGGCGAACCGTTGCGGATGTCGAAAAAGATTTAATCCTGAACACCCTGGAACATTGCCTTGGCAACAGAACACATGCTGCGAATATTTTGGGTATTTCGATTAGAACTCTGCGCAACAAGTTGAAGCTATATTCCGGTGAAGGTGCTTCTGTACCTACTCCTGGAGCCGGTCAACGAGTTTCAATCTAGATCTAACGCATTATACGAAAGCAGCTGCGTAAATGAGTGATAGCCAAGAACAACAGACAGATCAAACAGGTGGTGGCCTCGATCTAAGCCGATTTTCAACCTTATTTAAAGGTGATATTGGACTTGCCTTGGGTGTGGTCTGCATCCTTGTTGTTTTGATTCTGCCAATGCCCAGCTGGTTGCTTGATTTCAGCTTAGCTGTGTCTATTACTTTTTCTGTCCTCATTTTGATGACATGCCTGTTTATCTCAAAACCGCTCGATTTCAGCGCCTTTCCAACCGTATTGCTAATTGCGACTATGTTGCGCTTATCCCTCAATCTGGCATCAACCCGCTTGATTTTGTCTGAAGGCCATACTGGCCCTGGCGCTGCAGGGGATGTCATTGAAGCTTTCGGCAGTTTTGTCATGGGCGGTAATTTTGTCATCGGAATTATTGTTTTTGCGATCCTGGTGATTGTGAATTTTATCGTAATTACCAAGGGTTCTGGTCGTATAGCAGAAGTTGCTGCGCGCTTTTCACTGGACGCAATGCCCGGCAAACAAATGGCGATTGATGCAGATCTCTCTGCGGGCATGATAGATGAAACAACAGCCCGAACACGCCGCAAAGAACTTGAAGATGAAAGTGGTTTCTTTGGTTCTATGGATGGTGCATCAAAATTTGTGCGCGGTGACGCGATTGCTGGCCTTTTGATTACTTTTATCAATGTTATCGGCGGTATTATTGTTGGTGTTGCCCAAAATGGATTATCATTCGGTCAAGCTGCTGAAAGTTATACGCTCCTTACTGTGGGCGACGGCCTTGTCAGCCAGATCCCGGCTTTAATTGTATCCGTTGCCGCAGGTCTACTCGTATCCAGAGGTGGCGTTACCGGAACTGCAGACAAAGCGCTTGTCGGTCAATTGGGCGGGTATCCTCGCGCTTTGGGCGTTAGTGCATTCCTGCTCGTTAGCCTCTCACTCCTCCCCGGTATACCAATGATCCCCTTTCTCATTTTGGGAGGTGGAATAGGATATGCAGCTTATTCCGTTTCCAAACGGCAATCCGAAGAGAAAGTCACTGAACGACAGCAAACCATTGAAGAGCAGAAGGAAGCCATTCCTGCGGAAGAGCCTATTTCCACTGCCCTCGCCATCGACGATCTCCGGCTTGAATTGGGATATGGCCTACTTACCCTTATCAATGATAATGAAGGGTATCGCCTGACAGACCAGATAAAAGCGCTTCGCCGGCAAATTGCAGGTGACATGGGCTTTGTCATGCCAAGTGTCCGAATATTGGACAATATGCAATTGCCCGCCAATAATTATGTCATTCGCGTCAAAGAGCTTGAAGCTGGCGAGGGGAATGTGCGGCCAAACCACCTACTTGTCATGGATCCGCAAGGTATGCCAATTGATCTGCCGGGTGAAGAGACAATGGAACCCACTTTCGGACTTCCAGCGGTTTGGGTTGACGAAGGGCAACGGGAAGAAGCCTCGTTCCGTGGATACACTGTTGTCGATCCAGCCACTGTGATTACCACGCATCTAACCGAACTTCTTAAAGATCATATGCCAGATCTGCTTTCTTATGCCGAAACGCAAAAACTGATGGATGAGCTACCAAAAGCCCATCAGAAACTGATCGCCGACATGGTCCCCAACATGATCACGGTAAGCGGTATTCAAAGGATACTTCAGAACCTCCTCACGGAACGCATCTCAATTCGTGACCTAGCATCAATTTTGGAAGGTATTTCTGAGGCTACAGGATATACGCAGAATATCAACATGATCACCGAGCATGTGCGCGCTCGCCTCGCCAGACAAATTTCTGCAAATAATACGGCCCCTGATGGCTTCATTCCGCTGGTTACCCTATCCCCTCAGTGGGAGCAGAATTTTGCTGAAGCGATTATTGGTCAAGGAGAAGAAAAGCAACTTTCCATGGCTCCAAGCCTCCTTCAGGAATTTATTGCGAATGTTCGGGACAATTTTGACAAACTCGCCCAACAGGGTCACAATCCGGTCCTTCTTACCAGCCCGGCAATTCGCCCCTATGTTCGTTCAATAATTGAGAGATTCCGCCCAGCAACTGTTGTTATGTCTCAAAATGAAATTCACCCAAAAGCAAAACTAAAAACACTGGCTCAGGTGTAAAGGAACATAAATGAGAATAAAATCCTTTACAGGTGGCACCGTTGCGGAGGCCATGAATAAGGTCAGGCTTGAGCTTGGAGACGAAGCCGTCATTCTTGCAACGCAAAATCTGCCATCCGGAGAATCGCAAGTCACCGTCGCCATTGAACAGAAAGACCCAACTCCTGCACCAATAAATGTAAAGAGTGACTGGGCTTCAGATTGGGACAGTGATTGGAAATTGGAATCAAAGGCTAAAAAGCAGCCCCCAGTTAATCCAGTGTCAGGGCAAAAGAAGACTACTGGAAAACTGAAATCTTCGGCGGATATAGCAAATCCAGGAACACCTAGTTCGCTAAAATCAGCTGATGATACTATTCAGGTAACACCAAAAGTGGAGCTTTTGGTTCAGGCCATGGCGTATCACGGAATTCCGACGTTGCTTGCTGAGAGGATTTGCCGAACTGCACTTGCCGTGGAAACAGACGATACTACAATTGCACTTGCCGCATCTCTTGACCGGCATTTTAAGTTTTCTCCAAAATTCTCGCGTCGCAATGCGCCCCTCATGCTTATCGGTCCTCCCGGTGTCGGCAAGACAATGACGATTGCGAAGATGGCCGCGTCAGCGAAAATGGAAAAGCGACCGGTTCATGTTATTACGACGGATACCAGCCGTGCAGGAGCGATAGACCAGCTAAAGGCTTTCACTGATATTCTTGAGATAAAATTGTGGATTGCTGAAGACGCAGAACAATTGGCAAATATCGTCTCAAAACCTGAACTTAAAGACGGCGCTCATATTCTCATCGATACAGGCGGTGTGAATTGTTACGACAAGTCCGACATGGAGGAACTTGCAAAGAAAATTGTTGCTGCGGGCGCAGAAGCCGTTGCGGTATTAGCAGCAGGAACCGACAGCGCCGAAATGAGTGATACGGCTGAACGGTTTTCATCTGTTGGAGCCAAGCGCATCATCGTTACCCGGCTAGATACAACACGGCGATATGGCGGTGTGTTTACCGCCGCAGACAACGCTAACCTCAGCTTTTCATATGCAAGCGTTTCGCCATCAGTAGCGACAGGTCTGCACATTATAAATCCGGTAAATCTTGCACGGCTAATCCTGAGGGACCCGACTGTTTCGGGCATCAGCAAAGAATTTGACAAGGCAAAAAAATGACTGACACAGAGCGCCCTTTACAGACCCGCCCCGGATTACACCCTGCATCAGCAGGAAAAGGGAAAAACCTTATTACCATTGCCTCAGGCAAGGGTGGTGTTGGAAAAACAATAATAGCCACAAGTCTCTCCCAGGCCCTCGCGAACGAAGGTAAAAAGGTTCTGCTTTTTGATGGAGATGTTGGCCTGGCCAATGTTGATATTCAATTAGGTTTAATGCCGGAAAAAGATCTCGCGTCCGTCATATCGGGTGATATGAAAATGAGCGAGGTTGCCTTCAGGTTTGAAGAGGGTGGTTATGATATTATTGCCGGCCGTTCAGGCTCCGGATCTTTGGGGGTGCTGGATAAGGATCATCTTAAAGCCGTCCATCAGGAGCTCGTTAAACTTGGCGACGAATACGACTATATTATTCTGGATCTTGGAGCGGGCATTGATGAAGCGGTTCGCACACTTGCATCTGCGCCCGGCCCAAAACTGGTTGTGACAAATGGCGAGCCGACCTCACTGACAGATGCCTATGCCTTTATCAAGGTCACCAATCAACAAAATCCGGGTACGGATACCCGTATTTTGATAAACATGGTAAAATCCAGAAGTGACGGAAAGAAAATTTATGATAAGCTACTAAGTGCTTGTAAGAATTTCCTGAAGATAGAACCTCCTTTAGCAGGAATTATTGAGCAGGATGACAGGGTAGCTGGAGCGATCAGATCTCAAACTTCGTTGCTAAGCAGATACCCAACCAGTACAGCTGCGGCGAATATTGAAGCAATAGCCGCCAGTATTATTCGAGGGTCCGAATAATGTCGGACAGAACGAATGAGTGGAATAAAATCGACATCGGGCGGTACACCTCCGCACCCGGTTGATACAGCAAAAGGTGCACCGACAACGCAACAACAGGTTGCCCCCGTTGCGCCGGCTTCTCCAACTGGTGGTCACACAGGACCAGCCATCCCTCAGGCATCTAGTGCTTCACAGCTCTCTGAAGGCGCACTGATAGGCGCCATTGTGACAGCACGGGCAACCGGCGGCGATACGATGCTTCACGCTGAAATCGGTAATTTCAGGATGTCCACGAGCAACGCCCTCAACGTTGGTAGCCACATTGTCCTAGAGGTCGAGACATTTGAAGATATAATTGTTGCCCGAATTATTTCCATTAATGGAGAAAAACTAGCCTCACCACCTTCTGTAACCCTCTTGCCAATGATAAGTGGGAAAGCACCACCGATTGAGGGATACGGCGGAAGTATTTCCCCTAATTCAAATGAAATAAAAACCGGGCTGCAAAATTTGACGACGGCTTTGGGAACAACCACTGACAAGTCGCCCAATTCTTCTCCAACAACCCAAAACCCAAGGACTGCGCCTACACCGAACACCCCTTTTTCATCTTTGTTTTCAGCAAAAAATTCGGCGGGTATCCAATATGGAAATACGTCTGTTCCAATACCGTCCGTAGGACCACAAGGCTCAACACCAGTGACCGGTCAGTCTCAGTCATCTGGCGCAGCCGCTTATGCTCATACTAACTCTCCTGGGCCGAAGAACAGCCCGTCCTTTCCCGGCGTATCAGGGAATGCCGGAATAGCCGTAAGCAAAAGCAGTACTACTCAGCTTTTGTCATCAAACGACCAAGCCACCGTCGTCAGGGCTACTATTCAACGCCCCCCGCTCAGCCAAAAAATTGCTTTGAATTCCGGATCAATCGATGTGAAGGCAGGTAGTCAAATCACCCTGATTGCATCTAAGTCAGGTGGGCAGAATATAGCTTCAGCAACAGGAACTGTGTCAATCGGAACTGTTATTGGCTCATCCGGCCCTTCAAATGCAGTCAAGGGAATCCCTGTTACTACTCTTCATGTTCAGACAACCTCTCTTGGTACAATTAGTTATGCAACCCCCTCACCGTTGCAGGTTGGTGCCCAAGTCAATTTGGTCGCATTTGAAGAATTACAACAATTTCCCTTGGGGGCAGCCCCCATAAGTTCAATGGCCTTCAAAACACCTCAGGTACCGATCCTATCCGAATGGGAAAACCTGCGAAATGGGATAAATATTCTTATGGCGCAGGATCCGGCGCAGGCTCTTTCACTGTTAAACCGACGTATTCCATCACCAAATTCGCAGCTCGGAGGCAGCCTTCTATTCTTTCTGTCTGCCTTGAACGGCGGGAGTCTGGATAAGTGGTTAGGGCAGGATTTTCGAAGAACTCTGGAGAATGCAGGACATCAATCTCTGTTGTCGAGCATGGACGATGATTTTGCTACTCTCGCCCGGATCAATTCTGAACCGGGGGGGAATGATTGGAAAAACCTGACTTTTCCTTTTTACGACGGCGCGAATCTGAGACAGATCAAGATGTTCTACCGTCAGCGTCATAAAGATCAAAATAATCCTGATGACGACTCCACTCGATTTGTCATTGAACTTGATTTGTCAAAAAGTGGGCCAATGCAGCTTGATGGATTATTTAACAAATTGCGGTTTGATCTCGTTCTCAGATCTCAACTCGAACTTCCAGAAGAATTGCGTCAACATGTCTCGAGAATTTTTGATACCAATCTGGAAATAACCGGCATACAGGGAAATTTGGTCTTCCAGAGGACGACCCCTTTCCCTGTCCACCCGACAGAAGAATGGGAAAACGAACACCACGACACGCTGAATGCCTGATATCACTTTTGATATTCAAATCACCCTGTACGAACCTGCCTCAGAAAACGCTCAACTTCTTGATCCAGCCCACCGACGTCAGTGACTAATTTGCCTGCTACTTCCTGAACTTTTGTCGCAGCTTTGCCTGTTGTCGCGGCAGTTTCGTTGACGGAGCCAATATTAACATTCACATTCTGTGCCCCTTCAGCAGCTTGCTGGACACTACGGCTGATCTCATTTGTAGCCGCTCCTTGCTCTTCAACTGCTGCAGATATTGATGTTGCTATTTCGTTGATACGACCAATTGTTGTCCCAATACCGCCGATTGCATTGACTGCAACTCCCGTTTGTTCCTGAACAGCTTTAATCTGTTCTGAAATATCTTCTGTTGCTTTGGCTGTTTGGGTCGCCAGATTTTTTACCTCACTAGCAACCACAGCAAATCCCTTACCCGCTTCACCAGCACGAGCAGCTTCAATTGTTGCGTTCAAGGCCAACAGATTTGTTTGCCCTGCAATATCGTTGATCAAACCTACGACATCCCCAATTTTGGACGCTGCCTCATCCAAACTCTTAACCATATTGTTAGATCGTTCGGCTTCACTAACAGCTTCCCCGGCAATAGAGGCGGCCTGCCCAACCTGTCTGCTAATCTCATTAATTGAAGAGGATAGTTCTTCAGTTGCCGCAGCCACTGAATTAATGCTGTTGCTAGACATATCAGACGCTGAGGCAACCGTTCCAGTCAATGCTGTCGTTTTTTCAGCCGATACTGTCATAGATTTGGAAATAGTTGTCATCTCATTTGTCGCAGAAGCGAAAGTTGTAACAAGTTGTTTGACACTTCCTTCAAACTCATCAGCAAGCTTGTTCATTTGTTCTTTTTTGGTTGCTTCGGCCTCTTCCGCTAGTTTTTCTCTCTCAACCAGAGATGATCGTTCGTTTTCCAATCTTTCTTTCTCAAGGAGCTCTTTTTCAGCCTCTCTTTTCTGGCGTTCTTCCTCAGCTGTAGTTCGATCCAGTTCTGCTTGCCGCGCAGCGTCTCTAAATCCAACAAGCGCAAAACCCAATTGTGCGATTTCATCATTTCCTTCACGGTAGATACTGGATTTCAGATCGCCTTCAGAAAGTTTCCGAGCAGATCCAACCATCATCATTAACCTGCGAATGATGTTCCTGGCGATATACAACCAGCCAATCGCCAAAGCTATTATGACTGAAGCAATCGCAGCAGCAGTCAACGTAATCTTTATCTGTTCAGCCAAACTGGCATTTTTTTCCGTTGCTTCCAGAACAGACTTCTCGACGGATGTTACAAATGTGTTGGCATCAGCAGAAAGGTTTGCAGCCAAATTGCGACTTTTCTCGAGAATTTTTTTGGCTGCTATTCCCGCTTTAAGTTCCTCTGATCTGATTTTAAAAATAAGTTGCTCATCCGTGCCCTTCGCGCCAACAATCAGCAGTTCTTCAAATAGAGCTGTCAGCCTTTCAACTGCCTTGCCTTTTCCTTTTGCTTGTATTTTGGAGAAAGGGGTCGCTGTTGATGAAAGAGAAGACAAAAACGCACTTGCTAGCTTATCCACTGCTTCCGGAGTATCTGCGAGAGCCCCTTCAGCCAGGAGACTCAACATCAAATATCCACCGCTTTGGAAGCTGAAAATAGTCTCTTGAAAGAACATTACCTGGCGTCCGGCTTCCGCTAACGCCGCGGTATCATATTCCGGCTTCTGTCCTGTGAGTGCAGTAGTTACAGCGGTTTCAACCAGTTCTTCCATCTCATCTTCAGCATTGAATGCCTGAATACGAAGAGGGATAATGAGCGGACTGATTTCTTTCCTAAGGACCTCCCTTAAAATTTCCAGTCTTTTTAGTTTTTCCTGTCTTAGCGCTGTAAGGGACAGACGTTTCTTAACCAGGCTATCCAGTTCTGAAAATAAGGGGGCAAGCGTTTGGAGGCTGTCGCCAATTCTGACGAGTGCAGGGTCGTCATCAACAAAATTATTCAGATTTTCCAGCCTATTTGTTGCTGTTTGAATAGCAACATTTAATTCTTTGATACTGTTGGTGCGTTCTGCATCTGTCGCAGCTAACCCTAATTGAGGGGCCTGAGCCGCGATCAAAGTCGTATCTTTCGCCAGTTTCAATGCGAGTGAAATCGCGGGAACTTCTTCTTCAACAATGTTTTTCTGAGCATTAGTCAGTGTATCAATACTGACCCACCCAACAACACTAATGATAAGAGTAAGCAAACTAACGATCGAGAATGCTGATATAAGTCTGAAACCAATACCAAACTTAGAGTATTGCTTCTTTTGAGCAATACTCTTCTTCCCTGTTATATTTGCTTTTGATTTCCAAAAAAGAATTTTTTCTAATTTCAACATGTATTCCCACCAGATTTCCGACCTTTTCAGTCACAAATTGCCCACTCCGCATAAAGTGCCGGTTATAGGTTAATTTTCCCTTATAGTAGTAATCACTTATGATTTTGCCTGTTTGGCAAGGCGTCATCGGGCCTTTCTGCGGTGGATTTCCAGGGACACTTCATCCATCTCTTCTTGAAGACGCTTGTCCTGTAATTCTTTCAAAAGCCGCAACCTTGTTTCCTCAGAAATTTCGTATTTTTTAAGTTCCTGAAAAACCTCAGCGGCTTCCTCTTGCGCAACAGATATTCGGTCTTCAGCATCGACAATACTATCCAGCAAATTCTGCCGGCGCTGCTTTGTCATCGTCAAATAATTGGCGTAGACAAAACGCGTATCCGGATTATCCGCAGCCACTTTCTGTTCGTTTAACTGATCAAGGTCAAGTTTTGCCAGCTGGTCTTTAAAACCAGCAAGCAAGTTTTCCATATCACTAATGGCCCGCCTTTTTTCATCCAGCTTCCATTTATGTATACGGATCAGATTACTCATTCCCTTCATGATACAGCTATCCCTCCGCAGGCTCAGCTTGCAGGATTTCTATATATTCCTGAATGGTTCCTGCAGAAATTCTGCTATCCGGGTACTTTTTGTGAATGCTCGCCAAAATTTCATCAACCCCATCCCCTTTTTCACATCCCTCTGCAATAAGGAATTTCATGCGATCTCGCTGTGAATGTGTACTCGCGACAGCGATTCGAACGGCGGCATCCTTGGCCTCAAGTAGCTTTTGCAATGCAACCATTTTCTGGGAATGATTTGGCAGCTCTTCGACAAGGGAATGCGCAAGTTTGTAAAACGGTTTACTAACGCCCTGTAATCCTTCCGGCAGGTGCCGAAAATCAAAAAAGGACAACATATCTTTGTATGGCGCTTTGGCAATCTGTGCGTGGCGTTGAAGTATGCTCTCTGTTTTCGAATTGTCAGTCATTTGACCAAACCTTTTTGCAAGTGGTTTCTGGAAACTTCGAAATATTACAATTTCGAAACACGAACTTCTCTTCTTCCCCGCTCAAAAACATCATCCGACTTGTTCCCCAGTCTCAAACTGAGGCTCCGTATTCAAAATACGTGCAAGTTCAGCATATCCATCTGCCAAACTCGTATTTTCCTCTTTTCGCTGAGTCATATATTCTTCAAGCATCGGATAATAAAATAATGAAGCGTCTACATTAGGGTCTGTCCCTTTTCTGTAGGCGCCTAGTCGGATCATTTCCGACATGTCTTCATATGTAGAAAGCAATCTTTTTGCGGCGCCAACAATTTGTATTTCTTCTTCCGAATTACACCCGGGCATTGTTCGCGACACTGATTTCAATACATTGATTGCTGGGAACCGCCCGCGTTCGGCAATCTTGCGTTCCATAACAATATGTCCATCCAAGATACCGCGAACAGCATCAGCGATCGGCTCATTATGATCATCACCTTCGACCAGCACCGTAAACAGACCGGTAATTGTCCCTTTTCCTGGCCCCGGGCCTGCGCGTTCCAATAATTTGGGAAGTTCACTGAAGACGGTTGGTGTATATCCCTTACTTGCCGGAGGTTCTCCTCCAGACAAACCAACGTCGCGCTGTGCCATTGCAAATCGGGTTACACTATCCATAAGGCAAAGAACATCTTTCTCTTGATCACGGAAATACTCTGCCAAAGCCAACGTTAGATATGCGGCCTGCCGCCGCATCAAAGCCGGTTCATCCGATGTCGCGACAACAACAATGCTTCGGGCCAAGCCTTCTGGTCCTAAGTCGTCTTCAAGAAATTCCTGGACTTCCCGCCCTCGTTCACCGATCAATCCGATCACATTGACATCAGAGGCCGTATTTCTGGCAAGCATGGAGAGTAAAACTGATTTACCAACTCCCGAACCTGCAAAAATACCCATTCGTTGCCCGCGACAACAGGTTACAAAGGAATTGAGTGTTCGAACGCCAAGATCAATTTTTTCGCCGACCCTTTGCCTGGAATGAGCAGGCGGGGCCGGACTTTTCAGCAAAGTGGCAAAGCTCCCTTTTCGCAAAGGCGGTCCGCCATCAATAGGCTCACCCATCGCATTAACCACACGACCAAGCCAACTGACATCAGGGTAAATTACAGGATCTTGTTCCGCGATCAATGCCTTGCACCCCATGCCAACACCATCGAGTGATCCGAAGGGCATTAAGAGCGCGCGATCATTTCTGAACCCAACGACTTCACAGGGGACAATTTTCTCCCCGCGAGCAAGTAATTCAACACGACTCCCAATACTTAAGTGGCGTTGAATGCCGCCAACTTCGACCAACAAACCTTGTATCGCAACAACGCGACCATAGAATTGTTGCTTCGATACTCTACCGATTTCAGAAATTAAGCTTAACAAATGAAGACTCCGACGCTCCCAAAGTGGCAAGTTTTTTGCCGCTGAAATACATAATGCACGTCATATTTTAAAGATTGGTAAAGGTTATCAAATGACATGAATAAAAATTAGTTAACTTTTTAACTTGGGTATTTACTATTTATTAAGCTAAAATGTTAACAATATTGGCTCACAGGAGGTCCATCTCAATGCGGGTATTATTGATTGAAGACGATAGTTCAATGGCTAGAGGCATCGAACTGATGCTAAATGCTGAAGGACTTAACGTATATTCCACCGACCTTGGAGAAGAAGGCGTGGATCTAGGTAAGTTGTACGATTACGATATTATTATTTTGGATCTTGGTCTGCCAGATATGTCCGGTTATGACGTATTAAAGAAACTGCGCACAGCGAAAGTTTCCACGCCAATCTTGATCCTCTCTGGTATGTCAGAACCGGATGATAAGGTTAAAGGCCTTGGTTTCGGTGCTGATGACTACTTAACAAAACCCTTTAACAAGGATGAACTGGTTGCACGAATTCATGCAATTGTTCGGCGATCTAAAGGGCATGCACAATCCACAATCGATACAGGCAAATTAACTGTAAACTTGGATTCGAAATCTGTTGAAGTAGACGGTCAACGCCTACATTTGACGGGCAAAGAATATGGCATGCTTGAGTTGTTGAGCCTTCGGAAAGGGACAACCCTTACCAAAGAAATGTTCCTCAACCATCTATACGGTGGTATGGACGAACCAGAACTCAAAATTATTGATGTCTTTGTCTGTAAGTTACGCAAGAAGCTCGCCGCAGCAACCAATGGTGACAATTATATTGAAACCGTTTGGGGACGTGGATACGTTCTGCGCGATCCCGATGAGGGAGGCCAGGCACGCGCCAGCTAACAAATACTGCTTTCTAAACAAGAAAAACCGCTTCGGTGCTGATACCGAAGCGGTTTTTTATTGAGCTAAATCCAGAAATTTGAATATGGCACTATCAAATAGAGTTTACCCAGTAGCGGCCATCATACCGCCCGCGGCTGATGTATAGACACCTTTAAGGCCACTAATTGGTTTGAAATCATCACAAATTCCAAGAACAGTTTCAGCACCCCCTAAGAATAAGGCGCCATCATCAGCAAGAATATTGTGCATTTGACTGAGAACCTTCCCTTTGGTTTCGTGATCAAAATAGATCAGAACGTTTCGGCAAAATATGACGTCAAAACCACCCATCATATTCAGGTTATCCAAAAGGTTTACCTTCTGGAACTTGACCATTGCCCGAATTGAACTATCTATCTGCCACATTTCGCCCATTTGTTGAAAATATTTGATCAATAGCTGAATGGGCAGTCCACGTTGAACTTCAAACTGAGAATACAAACCGGCCTTGGCTTTTTCCAACACTTCATTGGAAATATCCGTTGCCATAATTTCCACTCGCCAACCTGCCATTTTGGCCGCTTCTTCTTTTAAAAGCATGGCAAGGGAATAGGGTTCTTGACCCGTTGAACAAGCCGCATTCCAGATCCGAATTGATTTCTTGGATGCGCGTGTTTCAAGGAGCTTAGGAAGAACTGACTCTTTGAATATGTCAAAAGGTTTGGTGTCTCTGAAGAAGAACGTTTCGTTTGTCGTCATTGCTTCAGTAATTTCTTCTTTTAACTTCTCGTCATTGCTCCGTCGAAGTTCATTTGCAAGATCTTCCAGAGTATTTTTGCCTCTCTGACGCGCCAGAGGAACAAGCCTACTCTCAAGCAAATATACTTTTTCTTCCGTCAGGACTAAACCTGACCTTTCGCGAACAATTCCGCTTAAAAGCTGGAAGTCCTGACTATTCATGAGGGCCTCCCTAAAACTGCATTTTCTATTGCTGCTGGTATTTCATCAAGTGGTAGCACAGTGTTACACAAGCCTGCAGTCGCTACGGCACCAGGCATCCCCCACACCACACTTGAAGCTTCATCCTGTCCAATTAAGTATCCGCCAGATTCCGAAATTTCTTCACATCCTTTGAGACCATCGTGCCCCATGCCGGTTAATATTACCGTTAAGATTCTGCTTCCGTAAATTTCGTGTAGGCTGATTAACATCGGATCTACTGCAGGCCTACAATAATTGACCGGTGGATCCTGATTGAGGCGAATAACAATATCCGCTCCGTCTTTGGCAACTGTCATGTGCCAATCCCCCGGAGCAAGATACACGCGATTGTTCATTACTTTCTCACCATCAACAGCTTCGGCGCATGCCAAACCGGATATTTTGGTCAAATGCTCGGCCAAGATGGCTGTAAATGTTGCGGGCATATGTTGGGTAATGAAAATTGGAAGGGATACCTTCCCTTTAATTTTTTCAAATAGTGAGAATAGCGCTTGCGGGCCACCTGTAGAAGAGCCGATCGCCACTATCTTTGGCATCAGGCCAGGCCGATGCCGGCGCAAAGTAATCGGAGAATCTTTATACAGAATGCTTCTTTTTTCGGAAGTATCTTGTTTAATCATACCTGCTTTTTTTGCGTCAACAGCAGGTGCACCGGTTCGGCGTCTTCTTGTTGCGCCCAGTGCTTTAATTTTTTCGATAAGTTCACGCTGGAAAGCGTCTTTGTCTTTTGCTTGACGTGTGCTTTCCGGTTTAGGGATATAGTCTGCGGCTCCTTTTGCGAGCGCTTTCATACTGATATCAGCGTTACGTCTTGTGAGTGTTGATGCCATGATCACCTTTACATCTGGATCTAACTCAATCAATTTTGGCAAAGCTGTCATTCCATCCATTTCAGGCATTTCTATATCCAGCACAACTATCTCAGGTTTTGATTTCTCAAATTCTCGAAGCGCAAACAAACCGTTACTTGCTGACGAGACGACCTCTATTTCACTTTCATCTTGTAACCAACGTGTCAAAAAACCTCTTATCACAGCGGAATCGTCGACAATCATTACCCGATATGGATTATTCATTGGTTTTTCAATTTCATTAACGACGGGCTGACCCAGTTCTAGCACTAGAGCACCCCTACTTGAGAGAATTTCGCTTCGATGATAGCACGGTCAAAAGGCTTCATTATATATTCATTGGCCCCTGCGGATATTGCTTGGCGGATATGATCCATGTCATTTTCCGTTGTGCAGAACACAACGACAGGCTCATTTCCTCCATCAGTCTGCCGAAGAGTTTTTAGAAAATCGAGCCCATTCATGACAGGCATATTCCAATCGAGAAGAATGACATCTGGCATTGCCTGGAGGCAAACATCCAATGCGCCTTTGCCGTCTTCCGCCTCCAGAATATCGAATTTCAGATCTTCCAGAATACGCCTGGCGACCATTCGAACCACTTTTGAATCATCTACGATCAGACATGAAGCCATGGTTTTTCTCAGCCTTGTTTTAAATTATGCAGCTACGTTACCGCCAACAGCGAAGTCAAGTAACCGGTCAATCTGCAGGATAACCAGTAGCTTTTCCTCTGTCCTATAAATCCCAGAAGAGACATCGCGCCATCGAGGATCCATTGTACCGGGATTCATCTCCAACTTTTCAGTTTTCAAACTTAATACTTCACCAACAGAGTCAATTAGTAAGCTGTATGGCTCCCCATGATGCTCTACAACAACGCTCATCCGAATTTCGGTCTCTTCCGATGGTGGAAGCCCAAGCCGTTTACGGACATCAATACAGGTTACAATACGACCCCGAAGGTTTAATGCGCCAGCCACTTCTGGTGGTGCAAGTGGAATATTTGTCAGCTTTATACTACCAAGAACATCATGCACCTGTAAAACCGGTATGCCAAACATCTGGCCAGCAATTGTGACGGTCACATATTCCTGCATATCATTGTTACTCATTTTGCACCTCCGCCAGCACGTAATGTTTGCGATAATGTGTTCAACAGCGCATCTCGATCAAATTTGGCAACATAGTCAGAGAAGCCAACTTTCCGTCCCCGGTCAAAATCTTGCTGCGTCGTATGAGAAGACAAGGCGACAATTGGTGTATCTGCCCATCTTTCATCCCTGAGAACTTCTTCGGCAAATTCGAAACCGTCCATTTCAGGCATTTCAATATCACTGACAATCACGTCAAATAATTTGCCATCATCCCTCATTGAGAGGGCTTCAACTGGATTTTCCGCTGTACTTACTTCATAGCCGGCAACAGAGAGAAGCGGAACCAGCATGTTACGGAAGAAAGGACTGTCATCGACAAGAAGCACGCGTTGTGATGAATTTTTGCTGCCAAAGGCTGCAGTATCACCACCGCCGAACCAATCACCGAAACATTTTTGTAAATAGTAACCTACATCAATAATATCAGTGGCTTGTCCCCTAACAACAGCACTTCCAATCATTCCTTCAACTGTCGATGCCATTTCCACATTCAAATGTTCATCGACAATGTCAACAATTTCATCGACGACAAGCCCCATTGTTCTTTCATTATCACTAAAGACGAGAATGGGTTGGCGACCTGTTTCAACAATTTTCGCGTCATCATTCATTGTAACCAATGGCATGATTTTCCCGCGATACTGAACAACCATTTGGCCGTTTGTAACTTCAATCGTATCGATTTCAACTTCTTCAAGTCGGGCAACGAGTGAAAGAGGGACCGCTTTGGGTTCTTTTCCGCCGGCACGGCAGATCAACAAGGCAACTTTATCATCTTCAGACGAAATACGTTGCCCTTCTTCTTCCACTCTATGGTCTCCTACAGCGTTTTCACCAGATTTAGCGGCGATACCGTTCGGATCAAGGATCATAATAACACTGCCATCTCCCAAAATGGTATTTCCTGAGAAAATAGAAAGATCCCTCAAGATCGGAGCCACAGGTTTGACAACAATTTCCTCTGTATCAAAAACGCGGTCGACAACAATACCGAAGGTATAAGCGCCGACTTGAGTTACAATGATGAAATCTTCAGATCCCTTGACTTCACTTTGTTCAGCGACTTCATCCGCTGATGTCTGAAGCCTCAATATATCATTGAGATGAACGAGAGGAAGTAATCGATCCCGCAGCCTCAGAACCGGTGATTCATTGATCATTTCAATTGTATTATCACTGCGGCCATCTGTTGAAGCCCGAACAAGTTCAACAACACTGATTTGAGGAACTGCAAAACGTTCGCCGCAACATTCAACAATCAATGCCGATACAATCGCAAGAGTGAGCGGGATCTTGATAGTAAAGGTTGACCCCTTACCTTCTTCTGATTTCAATTCTATCGTGCCGCCAATTTTCTCGATATTGGACCGGACCACATCCATACCAACACCGCGACCTGATACATTTGTTACTTTTTCAGCGGTAGAGAAACCCGCACGCATGATATAGTTTTGAATCTGCTGAGTGCTCATGCTTTCGAGTTCACCCTCAGTCGCTAAACCGTTCTCGAGCACTTTTGCCTTAATTTTTTCGCTATTTAGCCCACGGCCATCATCTGTAATTGTAATGATGATATGACCACCTTCATGATAGGCATCGAGGACAACACGACCGGTTTCTTTTTTACCCGCAGCCAGACGTTCGGCAGGTATCTCCAGACCGTGATCTGCAGAATTTCGGACCATATGCGTCAGAGGATCCTTGATAAGTTCAAGCACCTGACGGTCCAATTCAGTCTCGGCACCATGCATAATCAGATCAATTTTCTTGTCCAAATCATGGCTAAGGTCGCGAACGATCCTAGGCAGTTTTGACCAGGCATTTCCTATCGGCTGCATCCGGGTTTTCATTAACCCTTCCTGCAGCTCAGTCGTTACGTGACTAAGACGCTGCAACGGAACTGTAAATTCGTTATCATCCATTCCGCGCACCATCTGTAAGAGCTGGTTACGCGTAAGAACAAGTTCACTCACCATCGTCATCAAATTTTCAAGAAGTTCGACGTTCACACGAATGCTTTGATTGGCGAGAGAAATTTCTTTTGGTCCAGTGTCTTTAGCGGCCGCTTTTTCCACTTTTGCTGGGACAATTTTTGGAGTTGGTGCTTCAGATTTTTGTTCTGATGCGGCGGCAACGGGAGGGGTAACCTCCTCCGGTCCAGGCGCTGCATTAAAAGCAGCTTCCAGCTCAGCTTCGGAAACTTCACCAGGCCGAACTTCTTCCTGTTTTAGTATTTCGGGAAGCGCTGTGGGATCTTCATCAGGCCCATCGGCGGCGAGAAATGCAGCTTCAAGTTCTTCTTCGGTCGCTTCAACTATCGGTTTCACTTTTTCAGGAACAGCGGCTTCTTCAACTGGCGCAGGAGCAGCCTTCGCTTCACTGACACCGTAGGCAACTTCATTCAACCGGTGGATCAAATCTGAATCGTCGCCATCTGGCTCTTGTTCAGTTTGTTCAAGCGCTTCCAGAACATCTTTAATGATGTCCATTGCTTCAAGAATAATTGTAACAACATCGGCCGTTACGGTTAATTCCTTGTCTCGTATTTTACCAAGAACGTTTTCACCAGCATGTGCAACTGCCTCTAATCGAGGAAGCCCCAGAAACCCACATGTACCCTTGATGGTATGAACAAGTCGGAAAATATTATCTATTTGACTTTCATCTTCTGGATTTTGTTCGAGCACAACCAACGCTGCGTCTACAATTCCAATATTCTCGTTAGTTTCCGTTAAAAACTCGCTTAACAAGTCATCCATGGTGTAGCTCTCTTCCCGCAATTCGCAGGTTCACAAATATATGAACTCATCTATCCCAATTTTGGACAGAATGCTCGAAAGAGGTTAACAAGCAGTTACGGTTAACAACGTGGATATAAGAAAAAAGAAACTTATCTAAAAATTTCTCTATTACTCAAAGAACTTCATTGGTTCAACATATCATTTTCAGCAATAATACATTCCAACGGCGTAAAATTCTCCAAGTAAAAAAGAGTCAACTAGACTTGGTCTGCAAAACCGCTAAACCATCTTCCATCGTCACAATTGAAATTGAAAAACCATTATTTTCACAAAGTGCCATCATATATTGGGCGCCGACATTCTGAGCCGTCAAATTGTCTTCATTATACCCATCTAAAATGGTGCTGGTGATATCCTCTCGCAACCCTGCCCGCGGTCCACTTGCCCGAAATTCAAAATTCCAGTCACTTCCGCTGACATCGCCAGAAACTTCCAACTTACCTCCTCGAGGTAAAGCTCCAGCAGCAATCGCCACTAGATTACAAATGACTTTAGTCGCGTCCTTGGACATGTTTTCCGCACCGCCAGCACTATCAGGCCAATCCAGTTCCACTTTTCCAAATTTCATAAAAGACCGGCTCAGTGTTCTGGCATCGCGCAACGAAACATCCGCTCCCATGCCGCCAGCCAGGCCAAATGCAAGTCGATAAAATTGGAGGCGTGCACCGGCCTCGCCCGCACTTTGACTAACGAGTTCCATGGCTTGCTCTCGCATATCAGCATTGCTTTCATCAGCGAGAAGTTCCACCCCATTATTGACTGCGCCCACGGGCCCAATAATATCATGGCAGAGTTTTGAGCTCATAAGAGCTGCAAGCTTGAGATTAATCATTTCGTCCCCAATAAAATGAACATATTTCTTTTAAATAGAATGGAACACATTTTGTCGTATTGACAACAGTTTGCTACACTCTTTGTGTAACAATCAACTGAGTGATGTAAATATGTTAGCGTTTTTTTCCCCCGGTCAATATGTGCGGCACCCACTAGAACCAGAATGGGGGGTTGGACAGGTTCAATCTGCTGTCGCGGACAGGATAACTGTGAATTTTGAAAATGCAGGCAAACAACTTATTATTGCCAGTGTTGTCGAGTTGGTTTCTCTGAGCGAAAAAGAGATTATTGAACTAAAGAGTGACAAGGGTAGATAAAGGGAAAAATTATGGGCAATTCGGCTTCCTTCCAGATTGTTTCCAAGGCACCTGGCAAAAAAAAACATAAGGCCAGATACCAACCCAAAGGGCGACAAGTTGAACAACCAGCAAGAAATGAAGTTCTTGAGGTTTTGGGAAACAGCCCTAGAGATAAAGACCTTCTGATAGAACATCTACATCTACTGCAAGACAGATTTGGTCATTTAAAAAAAGAGCACCTTGTTGCTCTTGCTGCTGAAATGCATCTTGCCCTTGCCGAAGTATATGAAGTGGCAACGTTTTATCACAACTTCATTGTTGCTGATGATGAGTCAGAAGTGCCCTCATTAACAATTAATGTGTGTGACAGCTTATCGTGTGAAATGGCCGGGTCATCTTCATTGGCGAAAGATATCACGGGCAAATACGGCTCGAACATACGGGTCACTCATGGCGCCTGTATGGGGCGATGTGATCAGGCCCCGGTGGTTCGCATTAAGGACCACTATATTGCCCACGCGACATTGGAAAAAATTGAAGAAAATCAGACGACATGGGAAAAACCGCTTGAGCATCCCGATACGGA
>PJEL010001741.1_pt1 | contig 21050 bp, 20 predicted proteins | sample 1853271 | NCBI WGS metagenome assembly PJEL01 (sample SAMN08108733, study PRJNA415343) | Invertebrate metagenome, whole genome shotgun sequencing project. | host: Globobulimina | place: Sweden: Gullmar Fjord | collected 2015-08
CGACTACTACTTCGGCATTCCCTACTCCAACGACATGAGCCCCGGGACCCAACCGAACAATCCACTGTTTGCCGAGCAGCCACCGACACCGCTGATTCGCAACTTCACCGTCACTCCCACTGGGCGGTCGCTTGCCGCGTTTGCGATGGCGCCCGTAACTCGCCCGATCGCGCGCCTGCCGGTTCTTGCGCGCAAAACTTGGTTAGCCACCGACACGTTGGCAGCTTCTCCGGAAAGGGTTGTGGCCGCATTCAGCGCAGATATTTGGTTAAGTGAGACTTTGACAAGATTCTGCCACGCTGCAATCGCCGACCTGTTGGCAGCGATGATCTCTTGATGGCTCAGGTCGACGAGGCTGTATTCGTACTCGTCCTGTGGCGCCCTCGCGACCATCGCCAGGGAGAACGCCGCGAGCGCCTTGTAGAATTCACGCTTTGCAGTCCTGTCGGAGGGAACGTTGGCGAGTGAAGCTTTCCACGACATTGCCAGCGCGCAATCGCCGCTTGCAGGAATGCGCTTGCCCGACAGAGAGCAATCGGCCACGTCCTTGCCGTTTTTCTTTTCCAGTGTGACTACGAAAGCGTCACAGTTTTTGCCCGGATGCATGCCGCCAGCCAGGGTCACCGCGTAGGAGCACAAAGCATCGTGAAAACTGAGCCACTGTCTGGCTTCTCTCTCATATGCTTTGTAGCGCTCCTCGTGCAGCCTGGCGCTTCGTCGGACGAGTTCCTGCTGCTCCTTCGCGTAGTCGAGTAAGTTCGATTGGTGACGCAGCTCGATCAGAAGAGCACTGAGGCTGGGTGCTTGACCTGTTCCCCACATGTCTTTGATCTGGCCAGCTATCGTGGGGATCTGCCCGGCGATGAGCGTCGCGGTGTTGATTTTTTCTGTCTTAACCTGGTCGTCGGCGCGTTGCGAGGCAATCGCGAGAAGGATCGTCGTCAGAGCCTTGATCCGCGCCTCGGGTAGGATTCCGATCAATGCGGACGAGTCTCCCGCTGTCTCCAAAGCCTCGCTGAGCTTTGTGGCGGCATCCTGTATTTCCCGTTGCGTCTCCGCGCCCTCGGCACCCGCTTGCTTCACGACCTGTGCGTACGCTGCCTTCGCGGCTGCAACTTTTTTGGACTGATCACCAATGGCTCTTTGAAGGTCCATGTGTTTTTTCTGGGCAGCTCGCCAGTCGTTGTTGGCGGATCGAATCTCACCTCCCTCGCCGATGAGGCCCCACCGCGTCTCCAACGCTTCCGTGCAGGCTTTCTTGTACGACTCGTAGTTGATCTCTGCGATAACACGCTGGTTTTCAGAAAGCTCGTTCAGGAATGGCAGGGCTTCACGCATGCCGGCGTGGCATTTCGGTGGGCGTTTGCCTGATACCCCGAAGATCAAGTCCGATCGAACCTGCATCTCACGACCTTTGAGTGCAAGAAGCGCCTCCTGGATGAGATAGGCACGGAGCTTCTGCGTCTGGTTCAGGACGTCTCCGTCTGCATCTCGTACCATGTCAGCGACAAAGCCCAGTTTGGTCAGTCGATTAGCGGCGCGCGTGACGAGGCTGTCCGCCATCGGCCGGTTGTCGTCATCGGCCATGCGGAGAAAGGCGTAGTCGAGGCGTAGCAGATGATTCGCCCGGACGAGCTTGTGTTCCAAGGCAAGCTGCGCCTTGAACGTTTCATCATCATCAACTTGCCGTATCTCTAGGGGATGAAAATTCTTGAGGTACTGTTCTAGCGGTGTTTGCCTGGGAAAAACGTAGTCCCAAGCGATTTGTTGCTTTTCTGGAGGGACAAAATTCAAGATTATCGAAACGAATAGAACCAAACACACTAATGAAAGCCAAACCCTCCTCCATTTCGAATGCCAAATGACGATGAGAAGTGCCTCATCCCACTTCTTTGGAGTATCGGTTGGCTTCTTGTCATGCACTTCTTGCGAGCTCACAGCGGCGGTGCGTGCTGAATTATTATCGCGCAGATCATCGGTCATCGGAGTTTGGCCTTCGGGTCGCTAACGCTGCTTCTCATGCGCGTCGCTTCCCCTTGATGATGCTTCGACATCGTTTGCGGGCGCTCTCCACCGCGAATTCGGGTTACACGATCATGGCGGATCCATGTGTTAGGTTTTGTCCACCACTCGAACAATCGGTTCAGGCGAAACCTGACTTGCTCGCCATCTTGAGCACTTTGTCGGCCATATCAATGGCCTTCCCGGCGCCTTGAGCCGATCGCGTCAGGCCGTCCACCTGGGTTGCCAGCGCCTTCATCTTCTTGATTTTATCCTCGCTCGGCATCTCGATCGTTCCCGTCTCTCGGCCGAGCGCGATCATCTTGTTCACGATCTTCGCCCGCTTTGCCTCAAGCTCAAGGACCAATTCGTTCAGCCTTCGCCGCTCCTCCTTGTCCGGGTTTTCCAGAAGGGCCTGTCTGGCAACCTCGATTGCGTCCTCAACCATTTCGAGCGCATTGCTCAACGCTTGATACTTCGCTCTAAAGTCATTGGCCATTGTTCCATTCCTCGTTGCCATCGCTAGCTCTCATTCTTTGATAGACCTTTGCTTAGCTTTGCTTTCAATGCGTCGAGACCGGCCTTAGCCTTTTTCGCCGACTCGTCGTCCTCTTCCAATTTTGACTGGACCTCTGCACTGACTTCTTTGAAGAAACCGGCTAGGAATTTCGCTCGATCCTTGAAACTCTCTTCCTCGGACAGCGCCGCAAGCATCTCGGCAACGGCAGCAAGTTCCTTCGATCGATCGGCGAGCTTTATGCGATTGGCTTCGATTTCTTGCTGCTTTTCTTGCTCGATCTCGTCTAAATCACTGTGGAACGTCTTCACCTTCTTCGACCAGGATTCCAATTCACTGAGATTGTTCCGGCCCCCGACCTTTGCGATCAGCGCCTTGTCGAAATCGTACTCGGCCCGGAACTCTACGTTGACCCGGTGAAGTCGAGCGATATTGGCCGCGCGCAGTGCCGAAATATTGCGGCTTTCGCGCTCCAGCTGCTTGAGTTGCTCACTGACGAAGATAACATTAACGGCTGTCTTCTCCGCCATCTCTCGAACAGGCTCAGGCGTGGTGCAGGCGGTGATAGAGAACGCCACAGTGGCGCATGCGAGAAGGGTCCTTCCGGAGCAGTAGAGCGGGGTCATCGGTTCACTCCCACGGCAATCGCCCCCAGGGTCAGGCCGGTCACCAGAAGCTCAGCGATCTTCTCTGGCGGAATTCCGGCGGCATGGTATGCCTCGATCTGACCCAACGGCACCTTGACGAGGCTATCCCAGGCCCTAATCGCCGATCTATTACCGGCGATGATCTCTTGATGGCTCAGGTCGATGAGCCGGTATTCGTACTCATCCTGTGGCGCCCTCGCGGCCATCGCCAGGGAGAACGCGGCGAGCGCCTTATAGAAATTACGCTTTGCAGTCTTGTCGGAGGGAACGCTGGCGAGCGTCGCTTTCCACGACTTTGCCAGCGCGCAATCGCCGCTTGCGAGGGTGCGCTTGTCCGGCAGCACGCAAGCGACCGTGTACTTCCGGTTCTCCAATTTCGATGTCACGGTGAATCTATCGCAATCTTTGCCCGGATGGTCGCCGTCAGCCAGAATCACCGTGTAGGAGCACAGCGCATCGTGGAAACCGAGCCACTGTTTGGCCTCGTCCTCATACGCTTTGTAGCGCTCCTCGTGCAGCCTGGCACTTCGTCTGACGATCTCCTGCTGCTCCTTCGCGTAATCAAGCAGGATCGATTGGTGACGTAATTCGATCAAGAGCGCACTGACGCTGGGCGCCTGTCCAACTTCCTCCATTGCCTTGATCTGCCCCGCAATCTCCGGAATCTGCCCGGCGATGAGGGTCGCGGTGTCCAGATTCTCTGTCTTCAGTTGGTCGTCGGCGCCTTGCGAAGCGACCGAGAGGAGGATCGTCGTCAAGGCCTTGATCCGCTCCTCGGGTAGGATTCCGATTGATGCAGCTGTTTCTCCTGCTGTCTCCAAGGCCTTGCGGAGTTTGGCAGCAGTATCCTGTATTCTCTCTTGTGTCTCCGCGCCCTCGTCACCCGCTTGCTTTACAGCATTCTTATGTGCGGCCTTCGCGTCGGCAACTTTTTTGGATCGATCGATAATGGCTCTCTGAAGGTCCTTATGCTTTTTCAGAGCAGCTTTCCAGTCATTATAGGTGGATCGTATCTCGCCTTCTTCGTCTATGAGGTCCAACCACTTCTCCGATATTTCCAACGCTTCCTTGCAGGCTTTCTTGTACGGTTCGTAGTTGATCTCGGCGACAACACGCTGCTTTTCAGAAAGCTCGTCCAAGAACAGCAAGGCTTCAGGCATTTCGGCGTGGCATTTTGGCAGTCGTTTGCCAGTTGCCCCAAAGATCAAGTCCGATTGCGTCTGCATCCGCCGGCGCTTGAGTGCGAGAAGTTGCTCCTGGCCGAGATAGGCGCGGAGTTTCTGCGTCTGATTCAGGGCTTCTCCGTCTGTATCGCGTTCCTCATCAGCGACGAAACCAAGGCCGTTCAATCGGTTTGCGGCGCGCGTGACCCGGCTATCCGCCATGGGTCGTTTGTCGTCATCGGCCATGCGGAGAAAGGCGTAGTCGAGGCGCAGCTGATAATTCGCCCGGACGATCTCGAGCTCCGACGCGAGCTGTGCTTTTAGGTTCTTTCTTTCATCAAGGATGACCGCGTCGACCTTCGATTTTGCGTAGGTATCCTTCGCGGTCTTCGCCAGTTCCAGCTGCGCTTTGTCTTGCAAATGCGCCCCTGCACAACCGCTCAATAACAGAACTACAGCCAGATTGCTGATACGCCGAACCCATGATGCCATGTCACTATCCCCCCTTTCCCCTGAACCTCTTTTTTCCTACGTCATAGCCTCGCCACCAAATTTGGCTGCCTTCAATTGGCAAGCGTCAGCAACCAAGACATCGGCGTAAATCATCTTCAGCCGGGAAGACCATCTAGGTACTGATTTCCGTTGAAACGTAGAGCTTGCTTCCGGTTTTCTCCCGGCGCCACGTAACTGCAATGCACCCATCCGGCTGATGGGTCCCCGTCTTTCCAGTGCTCCAAAATGAGTTGGTCAAAATCGAGACTGTCGAAGATCCACCTCGCCAAATCTATATTGGATATCCCTGGAACCTCAAAGTCTGCTGCTTGGCCACTTGCGTGCTGACTGGTCGGTTTAGAACCAATCTTTTCGCAGAGTTTGCTAGAGCGGAACCAAGAAGATGGGGTGAAGGGGACGCCGAATTGGTTGCGGACAGGCTGAAGTATGTTCTCAGCGACTTGCTGAAGGCACTCGATTTGCTCGGCGTTCGGCGTATTCTCGATGCCGCACCGCAATGCAGTCTGAGACTTCACCGCCTCTGCCAGAGAGAAATTGGTGGAAAGTTTCATAGCGCGTTCCGTCTTTCGAACTATGCCAATGAATGAGTTCACTTTCTGGCGCTGTTCGGCCAGGTGTCGAGCTTTGCAAGTAAGCACGATACAGGAGCTATAGGCGGCAAATGCGAAAGTCACCTCGAACCGCCCCTGTTGCGAGGCCGATAGACGCTCCACTAGTTAGACAATGCGAGCTATCGTGGATGCTTCCTCTAGTGGTTCATTACGCGCTTGAAAAGAATTAGGTTCAAGCCTGCTCCACCAAAAGGGGCGCCAGTTAACCCCAAATTGTGTGTCACACCCGGTAGACGGCGGTCTCTCCGAAGTTGAAGCTCTTCTAGTAGCAGCGTGTGAGGATGTCGCTCTGGATGCTACTAGATGGTCGTCCGCGACAGACTTCATCCTGATAGCAAATCTTTTTGTAGCAGCTCGGTCGACTAGGCAACGCAGACTCTGCGTTTGATACCTGTGCCAAGTTTAGATAGGCGACATTTAAATAGAACGCAGTTTCTAGGTTTCCTTGGCAAGCCTGTCGGGTCAGTTCGAAAATTAGAGTTGGAGCCGAAAAATGCGCAGTATCTTATTGGCCGCAATCTTCTCAATTTTGGTGATCCCGGGCGTTTCAAGAGCATCGGAATGCCCGACCGATGGCCAACAGGCTTACAGGGCGATTTTGGACGAAGGAGGTGTCTCCGGGTCTTTCGCACGGACTTGGCTTCCTTTGGGTGAGGAGATTACTCTTTCTCTTGAGTCACCCAAAACATTAGAAGCAGCTGCAGTGCAGGTGTATGCAAGCCCGATGCCGTCGGCTGAGGGCAAAGCGACCGATTGGGTAAGAGGGACGGTGATCGGCTCAACCGTCGACCAAACAGTTAGTAAGCGCGTCATGACACTCACAATGCCGCAGAATCTGGGTGGGTTTTTCCCGACCAAGTACACTTTCATTGCAGTCGGTTGTGCCAAAACCAATAACGGGAACCAATTGGCATTTGGCGCTATCCTGACAGGTCGAGTGGCATCCCATGGGCTTGCGATCGTCTCTACCGTCGTAGTCGCCCTATTTTTGGTGGTCGTCTTATTGTCATGGCCCGCAGTTGCTCATGAAGAAATACCGAGTTATTGGCGGCGCGTGGCGTTCATGTTTTCCGACTTTAACGGCCGCCTTAGTCTGTCGCGGGTGCAGCTCTTTTTCTTTACTGTGATCGTGATTCTGACTGCGACCTATGTTTTGTTTCGGACGGGGGAGCTTGGTGATCTATCAGAGGACATCCTCTTATTGCTTGGCATCGCTGGCGGGAGCACTGCGACTGCGAGTGTCACTGACAACTTGAAGCAGCGTTTAAGCTGGGACAATTGGCTATGGTTGAAGAAAAAAGGCGCGCTAAAGGATCCAGGGGAAGTCGAGATTAGTTTTGGTCAGTTGGTCACGACTAATAATCAGTTTGATATATTCCGATTTCAAACACTTTTTTTCAGCATCTTCATAGGGCTTGCAATCGTCCTCTCAGGTCTAACTGGACTCGGTACATTCGAAATTCCCGACAGCATGCTCGGACTTCTCGGTCTAAGCCAGGTCACGTACATCGGCGGCAAGGTTGTAGCGCCACCAACAATGTCGGACTTCGACAAGCAACTCACTGACTACCGAAAGCTGTCCAGCCCGAGGCCCGCTGGCGACCGGAAGCGAGTGAAGCAAGCTTTTGTACAGTTGTTCGGCTACGAGCCGAAGAACTGGGTATGAGTCATTCTCGACTTATATTCAGTGGGGCGTCCATAGATGACAATGCCCCATGCTCGGCGAAGCGCTGAGGTTTATGCGACAAAGCCCCACGAAGGAGATCTGATATGCGATCGATCCGAATAGCTGGCGTTTTCCTGTGCCTGCTTCTCGTGAGCGGTTGCGCTCTTAAGGATTCGATGTCGGCACGCTACCAGATCAGCACTGACAAGCCGGATGGGTTTGCACTGAGCAAGAACGTCGTCCTCGTTGCCGATAACCAACTGAACCATCTATATGGCGAGCCGATCTGGATGCGGAGCCAGTTGGTCACTCAATTCGTCAGAGTGAGTATCCGCCCGGTCCAGCAGGACCTCTTTGGTCAAGGCATCCTCCGCTGGGTCCTGGATGTTTACGGCTCCAGGAGGCCGGTAATCCATCTCGGCGACGCGGCCAACATGGGCTGCGTGGGAGAATTCGAAGCTTTCCTCGAGATCATGACGGCTAGCGGAAACCAGCCGTGGGTCATGGCGCCCGGGAACCACGATGCTTTCCTAATGGGCAATTCGGAAAATTCGACCGACGTTTGGGATGCGGCATGCGAACGTGCCGGAGGGCGGCTGACCAAAGACATACTGGTCCGCAAGTATCTGCAGCACCTGCACCGCCAGGACAGTGGATTCAGGACCGCCTTCCCCGAAGCGGATAATTTGCCCACGGCCGGCGAGTGGCGATCGGATGCGCCATCCGGCGCGCCATTCCTTCGAGCGGTAGCTTGGGCGATCGATGAGAGCAGACCGCACCGGTCCTTCGTCGTCCAGGAGGTCGATCTCGGATTGAAACCACCGTCCGATGGGTCCGCTGCGCCGCCACCGGTGGCGGCTATGCTGCTCGACTCGAGTCAGTTTGCCGCCGCCCCAATATTGCTGCCTGTTCCCGGCCCCAACGCGGGCGTTAACGGCGACCTGCAAGCCGATCAGCTAGAGATCGTTAAACGCTGGTTATCGCAAGCGCCGGGAGATTCAATACCGGTACTGATGAGTCACCATCCATTCGGCACGCTACGGGAGGGGTCGCGTGCCGCAGTCGATCAGTTGCGCAAGCAGTATGACGTGCCGCTCTATGTGTCTGCACATACACACAACGGTCAATATTTCATCAGGGGTGGCAGTGAAGGCTGGCTGGAGCTCAACGTAGGCTCGATCGTGGACTACCCGATCGAATTTCGCACATTCTCCATCCACGAAGGGGGAGAATCGGAAATGCTGATCCGGACGCCGCTTTTCCGCATCCCCGATATGTGGGGCACGCTTGCCGGCGACCGAGCGCCGCGATGCGAGGCGAGTTGGGAAGCCATGGCGGACGATCCAGATTTCTATCTGACCTACCTGGACGGTAGTTCCGCCGATCCGGTGGCGACTCAAATGATGTTGATGACAACCCTGTTACACACTTATGTGCGCCTTATCGAAACGGTGCCAAGCGCCGCTGACAATGAGCACTGGCCCGATCTGACCGGGTTCGTCGGACAGAACTGCTGTTCGAATGACGAGGACATCCTAGCGGCGCTTAAAGAAATGATCGATGCTGCAAACCGGAAGCAGAGCATCGAGGCGTTGATCGAACTCGGTCACTTCGATCGTGCCCGGCAAGCCGCCGACCCGATTTTGCATCGCGACTACCGTGTGTGTCAGGCAGTGTGGGCAAGCAAGTACAACAAGATCGACCGGCGAGCTCCCACCGTAAACGATCCGTATATTCTCTTCTCTACGAGATCGGGCAGCGACTAGCCATCCAGATAGGGTGCGCAACAGATCAAGAGGATATTTGAGGTCAAAAAGAACTTCGTCATTTCCCAAGAACGAAAAGCGGCGGTGGCCTATTTGATGTCGCAGCTTTGCCCGGAAACTTTGAGTACCGTCCACGATTTTATGCACAGCGAAGCATGGCCGCACCAATTTCACTTGGGGTTTGGTACGGAGGTTCGTAATCTCCTACGAACCAAATTCGACTGGGATGATTTGCTCCTCGATGCGGAGTGGGTTGCTTTGGTTGAAATAGCCGCCCTAAGGTTTATGGAAAATGCTGAGCAAAAGGCGACAACAACCAACAACCACAAGCCCAATCAAATTGACAATTGAACTGAAAATAAGATGTTTTAAGGTTTACAAAAGAGGTGAACAGAATGGATAACTGGAAAACTCAACTTAAGGCAGATTCCTTGCCCTGGCTCTTGAAGCCGGATGCGGATAATCCTGGCGTATGTTACTTTGTTTTGCGAGACTTGTTGGATTGGCCCGAAGATGATCCGGAGCTTTGTCGGGCCAGGGCAGACATTATGAGGCTGGGACCGGTCCCGACCATTCTGCAGGCTCAGCATCCGGATGGCTATTGGATCAAGCCGGGTGGCGGTTACACGCCCAGTTACCGGGCCACCATCTGGCAGATTATTTTCCTGGCCGAGTTGGGGGCCGACCCGGGCGATGAGCGCGTACAGCGAGGCTGCGAGTACCTCTTGAGCCACAGTATTGCGGCCAATGGCGCTTTCTCAATGAGCCAAAGACCAGTGCCCAGCAGCGTTGTCTGCTGCCTCAACGGCGACCTGCTGTATGCGCTGTTACAACTGGGCTACGCCAACGACCCGCGGGTGCAGGCTGCTCTGGAGTGGCAGGTTCAGGCCACTATCGGTCAGGGACAGGTCCGGTATTACAAGTCGGGTACGTCTGGGCCAGGCTTTGGCTGCGGTTACAATATGGGCCAGTCCTGTGCCTGGGGCGCTACCAAAGCAATGAAGGCATTAATCGCTGTCCCCCCGGAGCAGCGTACTTCAGCGCTACAACAGGCCATTGAGGTCGGCGTTGAGTTCCTGCTGGGTTGTGATCCGGCTGTGGCCGACTATCCTTACACCGAACGAGTCAATACCACCTGGTTCAAATTCGGCTTTCCGCTGAGTTACCGGAGCGATGTTCTGGAGACCACGGCAGTGCTGGTAAAACTGGGCTATGGTGACGACCCCCGATTGAGCAATGCACTCCAGTTTATCTTAAGCAAACAGGATAGCCAGGGTCGCTGGAAACTGGAAAAAGCCCTCAATGGCAAGATGTGGGCCGACATTGAGGAGAAGGACAAGCCGAGCAAGTGGGTTACCCTGCGAGCAATGCGGGTGCTGAAAACCGCCTCAACGGAGGTAAGCAAGTAAGCAAGTGTGCAAGTATGCAAGTATGCAAGTATGCAAGTATGCAATAGATTAGAAGCTCGTAAGGGCATTGGTGGGGCAGGGGAGCAGAGAGGGTGGGGTGTAGGACGGCAAAATTGTCAGCAGTTCCCGGTTTGGTCTATAAGATGCCGGGGACTTGGTATCATGCACCTGTAGACCATCCAAAATCAGTAACTTTAGCTTCAGCACAGTCCCCGGCATCTGGGTTGATCTCTAAAGCGGGAATTGCTGCTAAATTGTCTGTTTTCAGCCCCAAGCGGTATAATAGGTTACGCTCGATTTATTGATATAAGAGGGTAACAAAGCACGGTGCTACATTAATTTTGAAACGGACGGGTTATATTGGACGCATTTATTTCTTACTCTCGTAAAGACAAAATCTTTGTCCAAAGAGTACATGATGCTTTGATTGAGCATCAAAAGGAGTTATGGGTTGATTGGGAGGATATCCCCTTAACCTCTGACTGGTGGACAGAAATCGAGGAAGGAATTGAAGCCACCCATGCCTTTGTGTTTATCATTAGCCCCGATTCTGTAAGCTCAAAAGTTTGCCATCAAGAAATTGAACATGCCATTAAACACAACAAACGATTGATCCCCATTGTTTACCGCGAGACCACAGATATCCCCTACCCCTTGAGTCATCTTAACTGGATTTTTTGCCGTGAGACAGACAACTTTGAGGCGGCCTTTGCAAATCTCCTTGCGGTGATGAACACCGACTTGGAGTGGGTAAAGCGCCATACCCGGCTCATCAGGCGGGCTGTAGAGTGGGAGCAAAAGGGGCGCAATGATAGCTATCTGTTGCGCGGCGACGACCTGGCCGAAGCCGAACAGCATCTCGGACAACCTGACCGCCAGCCAACCCTAACCTCTCTGCAACAGGAATATATTGTCACCAGCCAGCAAAAACAGGCCGCCGCTTTACAACACGAGTTAGAACAAAGCAAAACCTTAGCCGAAACTGAGCAACGCCGAGTGGCAGAACAGCAACAACATTATACCCAACTCCGTCAACGTTCAATGCTTATTATTGGCAGTTTGGTTTTGGTTATACTTTAATATAATTTAAGTATAACTTTTTGTTATTCCTATCGCATTGCGGAAAAAGTATAATATTGATATTGGTGATCTTATGCAAGCCATTCCTGCTGAAGAAGGTATTCTTTTAATACCTGCTCCAAAAAGCAAGGGTAATAGCAGCGTAACAGACAATCTGTTTGGCATTTTTGAAAAGTATGCCAGGGAAAAAGAGGGCCTTGATAAAAAAGAGATTATAGAAGCAACGAAAAAGGGGTTTGTTGAAGGTTGGTCGGCATGATAACATTGCTTGATACCAATGTTATTATCCGCTTTCTTACGGCAGGTGAGAAACCCAAGCGTAAACGTCTTGGGCTTCAGCCAGCTCAATGGGTTTCTCCTGGGAGAAGCCGACTTGAGTACAGATGGGCAAAAGATTCTGGCCTTTCATCCCATGGCTGAAGCCTAAAGCTTTGTAGTGTAAAGCAGTTTTCCCGGCTTCTCCAATAAAGAGGCAAAATATAAAAATCTCCATTCATTTTTCAAAAGCATTGAGGATGGGGAAATGCGGGTTGAACCCTAACTATTTGGCTCAACCCAATCTACTCCTCTACATCCAAATTTAATTTTGGGCGCTGGGGTAAATTAAAGCACAAAAAGGCGGGTTGGGTTTCAGGTGGGTTACGCTAAACGTAGGAATTAGAGAAAACAAATCAATCGGCTGTTTCTAGTTGATGCAAATGTTGTTCCAAAAATAGGTTTACCAGGCTCTCTGTATTGAGGCCGCGTTGGCGGGCCAGCCGTTGAACCCGGCTTAGAATATGCGGGTCTATGGCCACCAGGTAACGGCGTCTGGCTCTGGGGTCAATTTCAAATTCAGCCGATTCGGTCTGGTCCCAATAATCGGCCAGGCTATGATTATCCCAAAAGTCAGCAATTTGCTCATAACTTTTCATTTCGGGTATCGTTTTATCCGCACTCATATTGGTGTCGCTCCTTTTTATCCATATCGCGGGCACTCAAAATTAACGCCTCGCGGGTTGATTTGTAAATGAAAAAGATGATTAAAAAGCGTCCAGCTTCGGTTTGTCCTGAAGCGGCATAAAGGTCTTCTCCTGGGATGTGCCCTTTTTGAACCTTACGAAAGCGTGGTCGGTTAAATAAAGTTTGGTCTACCTCTTCCGATTGAACATTGTGCTTCCAATCGAGTTTATCAATCACGTCAGGTAGCCAGATAATATCAACAATACGCATTTTAGGAGTCCTTTAATCACGCTCATTCTAATTATAGCGCAGACAATGACGAAGATAAAACTAATTCAGTAAAATGTAGCTTGGGTTGAATGGGGTGGATAAGGTGATACCATCCAGAAATTTGTTGGGTTGTAATCGTTCAGCTTCCCCTGGTAGAAACAGAGTTTTGCAAACCGAGTTTTGGCATAAAGAATTTGCCTAGCAATTGCGTCCAGTGGGTTACCCTGCGAGCAATGCGGGTGCTGAAAACCGCTCAGTAGTAAAATGTAGGTTGGGTTGAATGGGGGGATGAGCGGGTCAATCTTGGCTCCCCCCAACCAATGCCTGTTGTGGTGGGTTTGGTGTACAAACAGAGTTTGTGCCAACAGAGTTTGCATGACAATGACATTCCCAAACTCCAGTTTGGGAACGATTGAAAGATGTTTACGCTTGGGTTTCTCACTCCCGCAATTTTGGTTTACGCCGCTAGTCCGGCATCACCTTGTTGTATTTCCTCTCCTATGGCAGCTCCTCTTTGCTTTTTCCGTTCACAAAATCTGTTAGGTCGTCCATTTTTTCTTAGGCTGTTTCCAAGTCCGTGTCCTTTTTTCCGAATAAGAGGGGGAGATTTAACAATAGGGCTTGTCCGTCCTCTTTCTCTCCTCCTTGTTCGTCAGCTTGCGTGTTTGTTATTAGTGAACCTTCGGATGTTATACTCCATCCTAAATCTCCACTGTGTACCTTTGTTATTTTCGCGAATACGCTACTTACTCCCTTGTACATTGCAGCTGTTCCTTCTACTTCACCACCCAGTAGTTTTCCTGTCACAGGATCTATCAGCGACGAAGCGGCATAGACGTGTTTGGGGGGGCCAACGTGTGCCTCCGCGTACTTGGCTATCTTCTCTGTGTATGTTACCAACTGACTCCCTCTAAGTCCGTTCGCGCTTATATGAGCGATAAATATAGCTGTGTTACCAACGACCAATAAGCCTAGACAAGGACCCATGCCATCAACAACAAAAGCAGTCACGCCTGCTTTCTTTGCCGTTTCGATGTCAGAGGTTCGGCCTTGATCCATATCTGTATAGACACTACTCTCCTGTGCCTCTGTTTTACTCAGGGTGTACTTAGGGGCTATTTTTATATAGGGCCTTTTTGTTTTTTTCGATTTCTTCCTTGTTGTGGTAGCTAGTTTACTTGTCTTGGTTTCTAACAATTTAGCCAGGAATACTTTGCTGGCCTCCTTTTGTGGCCTCGTCGGTAATCGATCTGGCCTTTTCCACGGACTTCTTTCATGCATAGCTAACCACCAAGAACCCCAGTCATATTCGATATCTTCTTTGTGTTTAGCTTCATAGTCTTCTGTAATTTCTCTTTGATTAAAAATACTCTGGATATGATCTTTGTAGTTTTCTGTTAGTATATTCTTTTTCTTTCCGTAATTGAAAACGCCTTGGATCACTTGTTTAGAGCTGGTCGAATGACTTGAGATGTTGGTATGGGACTGCTCTCTCTTTGGCGAAACAGCTTGCTTCCCCTTTACATCTGCCTCAGTTTCTAAGTGAGGGTCATTATTTATCACCTTACCTTTTTTTTGCACACCCGGTTTTACTCTTCCTTGTTTTTGCTGCACCACATGCCATGCTTCATGCGGGAGGTGTCTCTCCTGACCCGGACCGACATGGATGTCTGTGCCTTGCGTATAAGCCAAGGCTTGCAACTGAGTCGGTTTGCTAGAATTATAATGCACCTTGACATCATCCAGCGCCAGACCGGACAGGGTTTCAACCCCGCTTTTCAGGTTATCCGGCAGGCCAGTGTTGTTTGGGGGTTGCACTTTGGACTTATGGCTACTTGCCTCTGTTGTCTGCTTCATTTGGAGCGGTGCCCTCATTTGAGGGGAATCTTGCGGCGATTTTGCTTCTGCCTTTAGCTGGGGGGTAGGGTCTGGGTCAGGTTTTGGTGCTTGGTAAGCAGCAACATCAAGGCCATAAGTGGGGGGGGCAATGGCTACCCCGTTTGGTCCGGCAGAGGCGCGGTGGTCGGACTTGGGCTCGGTTTGGTGGGTTGTTTGGCGGGCTTTAGATTTGTCTTTCATTGTTTAAGCTCCTTTGAAAATAGTTGATAGTTGACAGCTATTTTCATGCTCGTTGTCGTCCCGGTTGGGACTGTGGCACTCCTCTGGAAATAGAGATTGGTACCCAACTTAGTTGGGGGATTAAAGTAAGTGATAGTGGTTTTATGTGTAAGTTACTAAATTCATTTTAACAGATTATTAATGATTTGTGAAGGGTCAATCATTATCAACTATCAATTATCAATTATCAACTATCAACTCACCCACTTTTACCCTCTTTGGCATATTCGCGCCGAATACCCTGCTGGATATCTTCTCTGGCAATGATGGTGCTGTCGTTTTTAAGGGTCTGTAGTGAAGCATAACGGATTACATTCATGATTGAGCCGCCGGAGAGAGTATGATCCTGGGCGATGCGTTCCAAGTTAAGGGACTCCTCCAGTTGCGACTGCGGGGAGAAGCCTTGCTGCCAGAGCCGCAGCCGTTCTTCAGGCCGGGGTATGGGGAAGAAAATGATCGACTCGAAGCGGCGGGCGAAGGCCTGGTCTATATTTTCGCGCTGGTTGGAGGCCAAAATGGCGATACCATCAAAAGTCTCGATACGTTGTAATAAAAAAGAAACTTCCTGATTGGCATAACGGTCGTGGGCATCTTTGGTTTCGCTGCGTTTGCCAAAGAGGGCATCGGCCTCATCAAAAAATAGAATCCAGCCTTTGTGCTGTGCCCCGTCAAAAACCTTAGCCAGATTTTTCTCCGTCTCGCCGATGTATTTGGAGACAATCAGGGATAAATCCACTTTGTAGACATCTTGGCCCGTTGATTTGCCCAACAAACAGGCGGTCATGGTTTTGCCGGTGCCGGGAGAGCCGTAAAAGAGGCTGCGGTAGCCAGGGCGTAACTTGGGGGCCATATCCCAGTCAGTCATCAAGGTCTCACCATGTTGCAGCCAGGTTTCAATCTCTTCAATCTGCTTGCGAGTGCCGGGATGCAGCACCAAGTCGTCCCAAGTTAGTTGAGTCTCGATGTAACGGGCCGGGAAGTTGGCTCCAAAATCGGGGCGTCGCGGCTGACCGGTGGTAAAGTAGCTCAGGTATTCATCTGAAAGGCGTAGAGCGGCCTTCATGGGCGGCTCATCACCCTTTGGGGTCAGGCGTAGGATGTTGTGTTTGGCAAAAAAGTGGTCGCCAGCAAAAAGTGTTTGCAAAGCAAAACGGGTTTCCAGGTTGTTAGCGGCCAGGATGAAAGCCAGCGTGTCGCCGGTGGGGACAAAATCACCGTCGGGACCGCCCCATAGACCGCCAAATTCGGTGAATTTACGGTCAAAGGTTTCATTTTTGGTAAAAAAGATGTCCAATAGTTGGGGTCGAATATGGGGAATTAGAGTCAGGATTAGGGCTGCTCGTTCAGCAAAGTTGAGCTTATAGTGCTGCACAAGGCTGGCATAAGGTGACCCGGACTCGCTCAGATTGGGGGGGCTAAGTTCAAAGACATCTTGGGTCTCGGCCTCCTGATCAAAATAGAGTTTAAAGCGGGTATCTAATATCTGGGTAAACCAGGTCAGTTCTTGTTCCAGATCATAGACATTCTGTTGCAAAGGTGACTTCATCAGCTATTGATTCCAGGTACATCATAAATCAAGTATTTATTCATCACTCACTCGCTTACCATTCTACGCGCAATGGGTTTTTCATCCAGGGTAATTTGACCCACTGCCAACTCCAGGGAAAGCGGTCCAGGACCACGTCGTAGGTCTCACGTTCCACTTGGAGCAGCCAGGCTCCGTCGCGGCTACTTAATATGCCCTGGCGTAACAAAAAGGTGCCCCGAAAACCGGGTAGCGACATGTCGTTTAGGATGGGGGCTTGTTGAATGACTGCTTTGAGCAAGGTGTCACATTCTTCCATTTCCGGCTCTGAGAGCGGTGAGCCAGAATTAAAAACTTTGCTCAAAGCCATGCCGCACAGCACTTTGTTGAGCGGCAGTAAATATTCGGGAAATGTGGGTTCGGTGGTGGCTATATATTGCAACAAAGCCGCTGCACGCTGCTTGGCTGCCTCAGCAACAAAGAGTTTGCTGTCGGTCAGCAGGTTGAGATGGGTGAAAAAGTGTCCTATAAAGGGCCAGAGAATGACCAAACCGGCATTGCCAATATAGAGGGCCTCGGTGTCACTAAAGCTGAGGTCAAGCGAAGCCTCATCCTCAAAGGGCGGAGCCAGCGAGTCTTCAGCCGCCATCAGTGAAAGCAGTTGGGTGAGCGCGGTTATAACAACAGACGATAGGCCCGCTTTGGCCGCTAAGTTTGGTAAGGTGGTTAAAGTTTCAAGCTTTATTTGTAACCGCCTCTGATGAGGCAAAGCTGAACGTAATAGACGGAGCAGTTCTTGAAGGGTAACGGAGGGGTTAAAGGTTTCAGTGGCGGCTTTGGACAGTTTGGCTTGCCATGCAGATCGGATTGGGGGTGGGAGTTGGGGGGTCAAGCTTTGTAAGGCGGCCCATAAATCGTTTGCTTCAGGATCATAAGTTGGTAACTCCGTCACCGATATGTCTGCCAACGCAGCGGATGAAGGCTGTGTTTTGTTTAGCAGGGCGGAGAACAAACGGCTTAAGTCAGCGATTTGAGCGGCTGACAACCCGGCTATGTGAGCCAGATATTGCAGTTCTGCCAGCCAAGCTGGGTTGGGTTGGCTGGCATCAGGTATACTTGACTGGAATATTTGCCAAAGCTGGGAGACTATATGCGGTGATAGACTGCCTCTGGCACTTGCCAGGGGGGTGAGTATAGCCAATAGTTCTGTTCGATATGAATGACTGGCTGTTTCTGTTTGAAGCTCTTGGTGGTATAAATCTGTCAAGATTTGTTTCAATTCAGGCCGCAGGGTGACTTTTTTGGGCTGCATAAGGGGGTAGAGATTGGACAGCAAGCTCTGATAAGAGAGGCCCCAATCAGCCGCCAGACGAGTCAATAGGCTGTGGTAAAGTGAGGTGGGGGTCTCTCTTTTCTGAGCAGCCAACTGGAGAATGTGCTCCCAAACATTGGAGGCCCAAACATTGGTAGGCCACATGATGTGGCCTACCTGGGTCGGTTGTTGGCTGGTGGCGGATGGGATTTGTTGTAAGAGGGTGATTAGGTCTAGCAAGTCGGGAGGGGTGAGGGTGGGGGACAGTAAGGCAGCCAAACGGGCCAAAGTTTCAGGGGGATAGTGGTAAATAATCCGTTGCCGGGATTGCTGGGTGGTGCTTAAGTCTTGTACTAAGGTCCGCAGGGTTTCAGGTGTGGTTTGAAGCAGATATTCTAAACAGTCCTTCAAAAGGTGAGCTTGGGCGGCATCAGCCCACCAGGGTAAAGTACCTGTGCGGGCAAAGAAGGCAAATAGTTCCAGTTGGGACTTGGCTTTGAGGTTGGGCTGGGGCTGACCGTTAGGCTGTTCTTGGGCCTTGATGTGGGTGCTCAGGGCTTGAGGTAGGGCTGCTTTGATTTTGGCAATAAATTCCCTTTCCAGGTGCTGCGGGTCGATGTAACCCAAATCCAACTCTAGCGAGTCGATGCGGTGGATGCGGTCTGCGTGGCTCAATTGGGTGCAGTATTGATCGATGAGCGGCACTATTCGGTGGCGATAGACATGGCTAAATTCAGCCTGAAGCTTTTGGGCTTGGGCTGCATCTTGGATTTCCAACTCTATAATTTGGCGTTTAATAATATGCCTCATTATTACGATTTACGATTGCCGATTTTGGATTTACGATTTACTAATTACTACTCTCTGGTCGCACAGTCACATGCAACCTGACCAAACGATCCACTGTAAGGCTTGTGTCATTGGGGCGGGTAACTCTTACTTCAAATTCGGTATCTTGGGTTAGGGGGTCGGTGTTGAAGGAAAGGTTTTGGCCATTGCCGTTAAGGGCGCGTTTTATTGGGGTTCCGTTTAGGAGGGGTTGGTACTTATCCCCTTCTTGACTGGCGGTAACTATAATTTTGGTAAAGGCTCCATAATCGACTATCGAGTCCTGCAAAGTGATTTGGGGTAGGGCGGTAATCTTTGCCCTTTCGGTCAGTGATGTTGCCACCCGAGTTTGGGCTTTGATGGCCTTAATATATAAGGTGGTGCCAGTTGACAAAGGCTTGGTTTTTAAGATGGGTGTCTCCGGGGCAGTATTAGCCAAATTGGAAAAGGCAGTGGTTAAGGGGGGGGCAATAACATAATCAACCTCGATGGCAAGTTGGTCCAATCCTTTGTTTAAGGTGTCAGGGTTATCATCCCGTTGATGGAAATAAGCAGGCAAACCCAATGCTTTTTTGGCCCTGGCGCTGGTACGGAAATAGTAGAAAACCCCTGGCTGACCATTGGAGACGGTTAAATGACCGTCTGTCTGGGAGCCTTGCAGCAGGACCTCAAGCCGGAGAGCCTGGACGGGGTTGGGTTTGGTCAAGACAACTGCCGCTTGCTCCAGTTGGATGGCCGAGGAGACCGGGCGAGAGGTTTCATGCGTTTTTTGCGCCCGAACAATAATCAGCGTATCCTGGCTTAAGGAGTCGATGGTAAAGGTCAGTTCAGCGCCATTACCTTTTTTGGCTCCACCCCAGGCTGTATAACCCTCAGGAGTGGACCAAACCTCGTCTCGAGGCGGTTTAAGGACTTGAACATCAGGCTCTTTGGGGACAGTAACTTTAATGACCTCCGCCTCGGGAAGTTCCTGACGAACAAAATCTCGGTCGGGAATGGGGCGAAAATAAAGTTGATAGCTGGCACTGCTTTGGGTGTTGTTAATTTTTAGGCTGACGGATTGCTGGAAGTCGATGATGGGGGATGGGTCAAGGGTTATTGACAGAGCTGGATTGGCCCGAACCTTGAGGGGTAAAACAACGTTGAGCAGGGCGGTTTGGGTGGCCCGATTTTCGGAGGGGTCAAAGGTTTTGGTGGCCTTGATACGGATGTTAATATCTTCATAAATGGGCTGGCTGCTTAAAACAATATTATGTAATGTGCCGCCTACGCTTGCTGACGAGAGGGTAATTTCTTTATCGCCCTGGAAATAAAGTAGTTCATAATCGACCCCTTCTTGGCTGTTCTCGATCTCTACCTTGATGCTCTGTCCATAGAAGATAATACGGGGCAGATTAATGCTCAGGTTTTCCAGAGCCGGGTCCAGATAGGGTGTTTCCTGAATCCAGGCTTTAAGGGCGGTATCGAGGCCAACCTTAACCGTAGCGCTTTGGTGTAGGTAGGCTTGGCGGCCCGATTGCTGCTTTTGGGCTAAAATTTCAAAGGTGATGTCGTCTTCGATTTTGTAGGTTTCTAGCTGAATTGTTTGACCATTGCCTTCAACTTCAATGGGTAGGCCCGGGCTCTCATCCCCGCCCTTATCCCCTGCTGCGGTGCGTTGGACCAATGTTTGGTGGTCATGAAGTTGGTAGATAACCCCGGCCTGACTATCTTCGATGCGGATTTTGGCCGGGGTATTAAAGGTCACGGTCAATTGTTCATTTCTGGCGACAGCCAAATCTCGCAAGGGATAGGTTTGGCCCCATCCCAACAAATCAATTAGCCGATCTCGAACATCCCGCACATGAACATGGGTTATAGCACTCATCATTTAACTCCATTCACACTTCTCACTTATCACTTCTCACTTCTCACTTATCACTTATCACTTTTCACTTATCACTTTTCACTTTTCACTTATCACTTTCCAGGCCAAGTTCATCCTGCCAATAGGCGCTTCGTTTGTTTAACCAAGCTTGATAAGTGCTTTTAAAGGTTGCCATGTCTGATTTGGAGAGCCAATGCAGGGTTAAGCTAAGATGGGCTGGGGTCTCTTCGCGGATGGTACGCTCGATAAAGGCTCTGAAGCCGGGATTTTTTTCTTTATCAAAACGCAAGGGCCAATCAGGAAAGACAAAACTAAGTTGCAATGAGTAGGGGTCTTTGAGTTGTGGGTTGGCCAGGATAGGCAACTGTTGTTCGAGATCACCCGACATGGGGCGCAGTAAAATGTGTTCGAGCATGTAAAATTGTTCTTGGGGGTCGCTAAGGCCCAATTTGCGCCGGACACGTTTTTCGAGGCCGGAGCTATTTTCGCTGCTGTGGGGCAGTAGATAATTAAAGGCAGTGCCTCTGGCCTGACTCAAGCGGGGATAATCCTGTAAAAAGCTCTGTTTATCCTGCACCAGACGTTTTGAGGCCGACAGGCTGCGTTTGGCAGCCGAGCCATTTTTACCATCTTCAGGTTCAGGCGTAACCCCGTACAAAATAAGGGAATAATCGGTAAATTCCTCGGCAAAACGGGCCAGAAGGTGATTAAGGAAGCGGTTGCGCCGCTTAAAGCCGGATTGTTGGTTGGCTTCGGTGCTGGTCTGGTAGGGGTTTTCGGTGATTTGTTGTAAACGACCTTGATGGGCTGGTTCC
>PJEL010001742.1_pt1 | contig 21047 bp, 17 predicted proteins | sample 1853271 | NCBI WGS metagenome assembly PJEL01 (sample SAMN08108733, study PRJNA415343) | Invertebrate metagenome, whole genome shotgun sequencing project. | host: Globobulimina | place: Sweden: Gullmar Fjord | collected 2015-08
GTGATATTTTTGATAAAGCCCCCCCTTTCCATGTAATAAACCACCTTGTATCAGCAAAATGAATATGGACCTCTATCCGCAAAACCTACGTTCACTAGTTTAACTTCGGGTACTGATACGTGAGTACAACTGCATGTCATTTTTTACATTTTATTTGCCACGTCATGTCCATAAGCTAAGTAGCATTTCCTTTACAAATTTTTGACTGATACCCGGCCGGGAAACTGGACTGGTTAAACCATCATTATTTGCAGGATATACGCTGTGAGGTCAGTCAAGTTGTCTGCAGTTTACAGGAGGGTTTTACAAAATGATGATTGATGTTTTTTGAAATTTCAGTTCATGGATAGATTCACGTGTGGTCCATAACCCACAATTGGTGTAATTACAGTCATTGTTGGTTGTATACCTCCTGATGGGCTGAGATGATGCATTTTAGCCCAAATAGCATCTTGTCGGTATATTTGTGTTCCAGGATTCCAGTTCATGCGTGTCATGTTCACATGAGCACAAATTATTCAATATTCAATACTTCTCTCTCTCTCTCTCTGTCAGGTTCTTTCTCTTCTCCCGCGCATATTTCATCAATTTTCCAGTTATAAAGGTAGTTTGTCGGATATATCTGGACTACTCGTATTGGATGTTCGTTGGTATTTGGGTTTTCCTCAGTACTGGGGGCCTGCATCGTTCAATATTATTTTCCATCCATTACATTTTTTTTCCCAACAGTATTATTGCACCCGTTTACCATGTGAACATCTTCTGGGCTAATTTGTTTGGTTGTCGTCTTTTTCTCAGCGTTTTTCTGCCAAAGCGGATATTATCAAGTATTTTTTTGTATGTTTTCTAGTGCTAGTTGCATGTAGTGTTTCTGTGCCCATCATACAACTTGCACCGATTGCTTTACACCCACTTGGGTGTAAAGGGGGGTCCTAATTTCCAGGGGAGAGGAGTAGTTCCATGCCTGTTATTATTATTTGCTTCATCCTTTTCACATGCGTGTCTTCTCTATGTTCATGTATGTGCTTACGTGGTTGTCACTGCTGGAACAGTAATACCCTCGCCCAAGAGTTATTCCCTCTTAATTCTAGTGCAGACTTGTCTGATGTATATGGTTGCTCAGTGCTTGAAGGCAAGAAGAAAAAACAGGCTGCTACTAATCAATCGCATTAATCCATCCAGCTTCTTCTGTATTGACCTCTATTCTTTACGTTACGACTTTGGAGACCAGGGTGCGGACCTTTGTACTATGTTAGATATAAAAAGGTAGAAAATAGTTTTCATTGTGACCACCATATACCCTTCAATCCTCTCCTATTTTTGCTTAAGTGGTGCAACAACCCAACGTCACCTTGCCTTCTCGGTATCAGCAGCTATTATTGATACTATGGATTTGCAGCTATGCAATGTTACGTGTTGTTCACTGTACGCTTCACCAGTGCTAATGCTACTTCATGACTTTCCCTATTCATGTTTATAACATCCATGACATCATCTTCCATACTCTAACTGTGCCCATCCGTTGTGCACCACTTCCTCATGTGATTATCAGATTAATGTAGACAGACGTAAATCAGTTGGCTTGTCTGAGATTATTGTTATGGTGATCTTCAACACGTGGTTGGTGTATACGCATGTTTGCAATTTCATATCTCCACATCACTCGATGTTGAATATTCTAATCAACAGATTGGTTATCAGGTGGCTTAATAATATGATCAGGTTGTGGCCTGCATACGCTGTTGGCAACCAACCTATAATCTTTTAATATCATCTCAAGAGTGTTATATAAACCCCCGGATTTTCCATTTCTCTCCGTGGAGCAAGAGCCACCTTTATTGATCTTGTTTCACCCCCCGAGCGAAACAGAATAATATTTATTTGGTCCCATCTCATGTGTCATCATCATCTTTATTGGAATGGGTTGTTGACACTCCTCTTATATGCAGATACTGTCCAAATATGCAAAATTGGAGAGTGGAACATCAGTGGCTACTGCTTATGGCTTTTGGGACATTCTGGGCTCTCAATCCTATTCTCCTGATATTTACATTTATCCGTACCCCGTAAGAACAATTCTCCTGTTACAGCAGCCCTACGCTTGTCAATTATCAGTACATGCAGTGCTCCTCCCTAATCTTATGTGTTAATATTGTTGCCGTGGACTGAATGATGACGACAGGAGATTCATTCCTTGGCTTCAATTTATAAGTACTGTTGTCGCAGAGATGGGTGAGTGGGTGATTCTTACGCCTTTGCGTTTTTGTTCTTGATAGGATGGGGCATCGTTATATCATTGCTCGAGTAGATAGATTTTACTTTAATGTCTGCCGCCCTCTTACTACGTTAGGGGGTTTTCAGCCCAGATCTAACCATGGTTGTCACAATGGATGCGATTTGCAAATCATAAGAGATTCTGTAATAGACATGTTTAATCCTCATCATTTTGTGAATTACTTATGATCACAGGGTCCATTATAGTTCTGGCTATTCTTAGCTTTTTCGTGGATGTGAGAGTTCTGTTTCTCACAGACCACGAGTACTACACTCCGAAGGTAAATGAACCACCGTTGTCTTCTGAACTGCACATCTGTTTTAGTTACACATTCATTCTTTGTTGATTATTTTTGGGTTAGGGTTAGGATACATCCATTCTCTGTCAACTGCTATTACTTTTATTTTTGCTCGTTTTTTTTCTCTCTCGTTCCTGCATGCAAGCAAGTTCGTCGTCGCAGTACATAATCAAACACCCATATAGCAGCACTACACCAATGGTGGTAGTACTGTTGAACTCATTCATTTCTTCCTTCCTTCAACAATAAGTTTTTTTTTTTGGGGGGCCTACTATGTCTATGGATTGGAGTAAGCTTTACAATGATTATTGGAAATGTATTTGGAACTAATCAAAGGTAATAGTAATGACAGTAAAGTAGTTAGTCATCAAAGGCTTAAGGACCAAAAAAATGCCACCGCATCAGAGCCTCGTCAACCATCATCTCATGTGTAGCCCTTTTTTTTCCTACTCTTTGGGGCTATTTACTGGACAATTCTTCTTCTTCTTCTTCACAAATAGCTTTATAACGATGATACCAAGCTGGTAATGCCCTTCTTCTACCTTGAGAGTTGATCGATCGATTGGTCAGCCGCACCGCATTTGTGAATCTAAAAAAGCTCTTTTATTTCCATTTTTAAGGACATCGACCCGAAAAATACTGTTCCTTACTTTTTCGTCTCTACGTCTCGTTTTTGCTTTATATGGAATTGCTTGGTTTGCTTACAGGGCATGGAAGAGCTTTAAGACTCTAAATGCACTCCCGTAAGTGGCACTTTGACATTGTTTGTTGGCATTCTCTGATGCCTTTGCATTCTACTCTAACTATAATTAACTTGCTTTCAGCTATTCTCAGACTCGGACGTTGCAACTGCAGGTTACCGTATATGCAATAGTAGCCTGTGTGGTTGCGTGTTTTCGCTATGCGCTTTTTTCTGATGTTAGTTCCTTTCATTCTTGGCAGTTTCGCTTTTTCTTGGCTGTGACGGCGCCGGTTATCTTGTTGGTACTTCTCTGGATTTTCATTTTCACTATTACGGTGCGTGCATATCTGCTGAGTGTTTACGATTAGGGTTAGGTGGTGCCTGAATACTCGAAATGCACATTTTATGTAGTCGACTACAGCATTTTTTTATTTTTTTTTGTCTTCTCTGCTAGTAGCTATGCTGTACTGTGACGTAGTTACTACCCTGACCACAATCTATAGCTGGTGGTGGTATATTTTTTAATGTTTATGCTTATGATTCTTGTCCGTTCGTACGCTTCACCCATTCACAACACTTATGGATAGGCTGCTATTACTACCTGTTGTTATTAGAATGGTGTGGTGGTGGCGATTTAACTTAATCTAATTGTAGAAGCAACAGACAGCTTAGTACCGTACCGTTTTGTTACACCGTACATCAGCAACGAATGATATCTGTTGGAAATATTATGTGTGGTAGTTGGTGGCCGGCCGTGATTCTCATGACTGCAATGGTTGTCCGTTAATTCTTCATGAGTTCACTTTTTCATTGCACCCCATACATCACAGGCCACCAGTATTCACAGTCATGAAATTTTCTACAGTACTCTTGATAAAGCATGTCTTGCAATAGGAAGCTCATCTAATCGCTTAAAAATGATTTATTTTTTATATTTCTTGGTTGCTTTCACATGCATACTGCAGGTATGGTGGTGATATGCCTGCTGTACCACCTTCCTTTCTCATGTCATCGCCACTTTATGCTTTGTTTTTCCTTTTTTGGAAAAAATTGGTTATGCCTACTGCTTAATCTCCTGATTTGTGACTTTCCATAGTATATGTGCGCAAATGATTCTGTTGTGTTGTGGCCCTGATGCTCGCTCGCTCGCTCCTTGTAGTTTTTATTCATGCCAGCGGAGGCTGCGGGCATGGATGTTGAAATTGAACCTAAGTAAGCAAACTAGCACGTGAAGAACCGCGCGCCCCTTTCAACTATTACCATGTTGTAACCACAGTGGAACGTTTTTTTTACTTTGTGATGCCCTTATGTGACTGACGTGACGTTGTTTTTATAGGTACGTGATTCAAGAGAGCCTCTTGCCAGAGGCAGAGATGAGAAGAAAGCGAAAGGCAAGGCATCATTTCAGTTTCAGCGTGTGAACCACCCGCCCCAGCATCTTCCATGATGGCATCATTTATAGGGCCCCCCCGCATTTGCCTTTTTGATTATCGATTTTTCAACAGTGCCGCCACATTTTAACATTGCCCTCCTCTCCCCCCTCTGAATAGAAATCTGAAAGTTTTTACGTTAACTTCATGGGCAAACATACAGATGTCCAACGTCCTTTATTTTGTATTGAGCGTGCCAGGTTATTGAGCTTCTTCTTCTATGTAGATTATTCTACTGCATATATGTATACCACCACCACCCTGTGGTCCCATCTCTAACACTACTATTGTTTAGATGGATGCTACAGCTGGCAAAGGAGGCATACCGGTGCTTTACAGAGGTATATGTTGCAATTCCAATTGAATTGGCTGCTTACCCTAAATGACTACTCCTATACCCCCCATTAAAATACGAACGAAGCAGCAGCTTAGGGGCCTGTGCCACGGGTTTTCATTACTTGACTTAAAACCAACTTGTATATTGTTTTGGAAGCTTCTTGTCTCTCCTCCTGTGGTTTCTTTTCCAAATCGATTTTGTTTATATTTAGCCCTCTGTTAGTTGTAAAGAGTGATACAGGAGAACATAACCAGTTGTATTGAGATATTGCCTGCCCCCGGCACTCGTGGAGTTCATGTATGGCCCTACGGTCAATTTTAGGGTTAGGGTTAGGGTGGGTCTGTTGTTACACAGTCATCTATTTGTTGCTTAACTTTCCCTCTGAATTTTTGTTTCTTCATTCATAGGAGGAATATAATAGGAGAAAGTCTAACCCACTGGAACGAATGATCGATGGTAGCCTCAGTGGGTGAGTTATGATGATTATTACTGAAGCTGCTACTGCTGCTATGTAGACTACCTGCATCTGATGCAGCGATGACCTATGAAACTTAGGTGCTGGGTGGTCGCAGTGCTGTCTGAACCTCATCATGAAGATATTCATGACACTCACTGTATTGTAATGCGTCACAAAGGTACAACAGCATTGCATTGTTTTGCATTGGCTCTATTGCTACAATACTGTCAACTGTTTTACAACATATTTTTCCTATCATTCATCTTCTTTGTGCCATTGCCCCTTTCCCTCGCAAAGCTACCAACCGGCTTATTGTGAGCTGGAGAGGCACAGTGAGCACGAAACAGGTGTGCAAATGGGGGGGGGAGGGTATTTTTAAGTATGACTGTGAAGCTGGTGCTGTGGTAAGATGCCCCATATGGAGAGGGGGAATATATTACGCTACTATGGACAAGAAGAGTTGGAAAGTGAGTGAAGTCACAACAACATTTCCTAACCACAAAGCCTTAGTTGAAGACCGACATTGATGCAACCAGCGTATATGTCAATCTTCGAACATATTTGACCAGGTATGGCTGCTGTATGTTCGTACTTGACCGACCGACCTTCAATGTTGCTATGAGTTGGGGCATTCATGAGAATGCATGCATTTACTACTGTTTCTATATGTGTCAAGTCAATGAAGTAGGGATAGTATTCTCTATCTTGGTGTATGGTATGTATTATCGTGCCCTGACCTTGTCGCGTTGGCTCCTTGACCAGGCCACGTGATAGTACATTGTGCTATACAAAGCCAAAAGTAGCAGAAAAGTTTGAGGTGTGTGTGATTCTCTAACTCATATAAGTAATACTGCCAAGAACCCCCAAGTTGTTTCTAAATTCATTGTTTCAAGGTTGATTTAGAAGGAGCTATTAGGAGAATGGAGGGGGTGCACAAGAGTGAGGTATCTGAGGATAATGGAGTAGTGTGTGTCTTGTCTCCTACAAAAACGAGGGTCTCATATTACATATCATTCTTTCCCTGCTTTTATATTTCAGACCCTTCGGAAACATGATGAGAAGAAACGGGCTAGAGAGCTGTTAGCAGAGGACAATGCTCCCCCAGGGTACTACCTGCTTGCTGGGCCGGGGCTGGAGATACCTTTTCTATATATTTCTAAGCTCAGTATCCAATCCTAAGATACCTGCTACGTAGCCTTAAAATGAGTGGTCGAACAGTAGAAAGCCTTGGCCCACCAGTACATGTGAGTAACAAAATATCTGTGGCAGTGCAATGCAGTTATTGGATTGAGATAATGGTACGATGATATGTCTCTACGGTTGTTGTGTTAAGGTAGTAGTAGTGATATTATTAGGTACGTAAGTGGTGTGTGGCGTTGGGTGAAATTTATTGTTATAAATATCCACGTCCATGAAAATGTGGTAGAGATTTTGGTAGTCCAATCTATGAAAGCAGAGGCTGGTTATACAAATTCATCTGTACTCATGTCCTCCCCATCTTCATGGAGTAGTAGTAACTAACTTCCCTCCTTAAAACATGTTGGCTGTTGTGTTGTCCTGTCTTCCCTCTCCGTTTCTGATTGTGCCCCAATTTGTTCTTATTTTCTGAAGAAACAACAAATGTTATTGAGTAATACTTGTACTTGTCTTCTTTGCCATGCTTCAGACACACGTGCACTTTGGATTTTGGTCATCATACAACCGTCTTCGTGAAGGCGTTCATGAAATTGTGAAGAGTGAACTACTATCAAATCCTGGTCACCTCTACATTACTGGTAGGCAGTGGTCATTTTGCCAGCTATACTGTTTGATCATATTGATGAATGCACTATCACTCTCACTTATCTGCCACTTCTCTAGCTGATGACGAACCTTTGTGTGATGGTTTTACGAAGGGTAGTTTAGAATAGTATTTTGGGGATGATTGGAGCCGAGCCTAGCCAGCCTCCTCAGTTCATTTTGCAGTAGAAGACTGAATCATTAGAATTGTTGTTACGTATATATCTGTATATATATATTTGCGGGCTTGCCGTGCGTGTTGTGTTGCTTCATGGCTGCTGCTATGCCAGTGCTCTACAGTGATTGATGTGATAAAAATATGATATAATACCAACCACCATCCCTGGGAACCTGTGCCATTCAATGCAGGTCATTCGCTTGGAGGAGCTCTCTGCACTCACTGCAGGTAACTCTAGCTTTCGAGGTTAAAGTTTAGTGAAATATGGTAGTGTTGGTTAGGTTATGCGCTTCAAGTAGGAGGCATCATATTTTTCCCTTCAATGTCAGAGAGAGTGGCATGGCATGAACATTTATAATTTTTAGACTAGGCAATGACGCTAGTATTATTTTATCTGCTGTGCCGCCGCCTCACGTTTCGCACCCCATACCCTGATACTACTTGAGACTGAAACCCATTTTTTATTTTTACAGTTATGATATGGCTCTGTATGTAATCCCAGCTGTAGTTGCTGAGCTGAGTCGAAGGGGAACCCCGAGGTCCATCCATCAAGTAATGTAGGTTTGTAGGTTTGCAGCTATGTGTGTTTTGTAATTCTCCATCAACGCCACGAGTGTCACGTGTGAAATGAATTTCGTGGTTTGGTTAAACAGGTTTGCTGCTTGCTGGTGCTGCTGACTCTCCTCTCCCTCTCTCTCTCGGTGCATCTTTCATTAACACCCTTCTCTGTTTTTACTGTGTTTTAGGTACAACTACGGCAGTCCACGGGTCGGAAGCCCAATCTATGTCGCTGCTTACAACAATCTTGCGCCTAATTCATATCGTATTGTGGCTGATGGCGAGTGAGTTTTTTGGTAGTGATACACAATGGTGGCCTGTGATGATTATTATAACGTTAATCAACAAGACACTCCACCAACCCTAACCCTAACCCTAGTGCTAACCCTATCCCTAAGCCCCGCCATTGAGTACTGTAGATTTTCTTCATTTTTATCTGATCTCAGCAGGGCTGCTTTCCCTCTGTCTTTTGTTGGTCATGATATGACATGACTTACTGTATCCTTAAGAGCCTACGACTAACCTGTAAACTATTTCCATCTCTGACATCGTATTATCAGTGTTGTCACTGGAGTACCAACCAAATGGATGGGTTTTGACCATGTTGGATCAGCAGGTTTGGTGGTTGCCCTGTCTCTTACCAATGAGAGATTCTATATGTTTTAATGTTTGTGTTAGCACTACATTCTTGGCTACACAACCCCTCTGTGGTATAATGCGAATGTGATAAGCCCTGAATGTGTCGGGCCCTGGAACTGCACCTAACTAATAATCATTATGCCAACAACGTTTTTGCGCGACCACCAGTTTCTGTTTTCTGCTATTATATCTTCTGACATTCTGTTCTCAGCTTATTTGGACCCTAATGGCTCTGGGTCGATCATCGTGGACCCAATGCTTATGGAGAAGTTTCTGACACTTTCTCCCAAAATCAACTTGAAAGCGCACCTCTTCCCTGCATACACAAGGTAGGGGGGGTTAATTGCATGCTGATCATGTAATCACCACTGTTCGGATTCATTCATATTTCTGAGCCGCTTACGCAAGAGCACTGGAAGGAGCTTTAAGCCCCATACACAATGTCGAGGAGCTAGAGGTGAGGCTTAGCCTTGTAGGAAATTATAAATGAAACACCACCACGCGCAGTATCTTGCTCTTGTTACGGATCTGAGGTTCAGGTGCCTATTCTGAGTGAAATATTTTTTTCTCATTTTAAGAATGCTGTGCTTGCTGTTCAAATACACGAAGTAGTAATCCCCACATGTATTATTGCTAACCCAACCCAATTCGTTTACTTTTTGCTTGCTCTTTGATTTAAACGCCCTGTATAGAGACTGGCAAGGAATGCATATATAGGCAAGCTCGTAAAGGCCAATGTTGAACTGGAACTGGTTTCTTTCTTGTTATGGAACTTATTGGTGGTCTCTTGTTGCTGATTATAGGGAAGGGGTTTAGGTACAGGCGTCACAAAAGGAAGACAGAGACTGGTGAAGAGGTTACCGAGGTGATCAACGCAACACACACACCTTGTGGCACTGTAATTCTTACTTCGTCAATCGATGCCAAAGCGCTGACTACACTGTTGCTTTGTTGCTGCTATACTGTCAAAGGTTTCACTGGAGACAATGTCTGAGATGACTAGTGAACCGTCTGTGATTGAATAGGTAAAAATGTGGGTTGGGATAATGACAGGCACCATTAATGTTACCTTACACCAATAGTGGTGTACAACATGTTTTGCTAACAAGCATCGAGAGTTTTCGCCACCCCATTCTTGTGTCGAAATTATCAAAGAACTTCAGCTTGTGTTAGAATGTTGCTTTCTCCCCCTTCCCCTTCTTGTGATGCGTATGCCTATATTATATTTAATTTTCTGCAACGGATTTATATATCAGAACAACGAGTAATCCAACATTGGCAACAGCTGATGCGACAGCTACGATGCCACATGTGTACTTTCACTCTGAAACCGTGCCTGCTATGCAGTCATGAAAAATTAAAATGTCAATAAACAGCTCTAGGTCGAATCAATTCCACTTATCAGTGATTGCAATGTGATGAAGAGGTAGCAATGTTGATGCGCATTAAACATTCTATATGCCAACGAGTACTGCTGCTAACACGTGAGTGCCACTCGTATCAGGAATGGCTATGTAGGAGGAGCAGGATACAGCCAACCTCTCCTGGCCTTGAAATAATTATTACTGGCGTGATAATTGGCTTGGCTACACCCACAGGGCAGCATTGGCGAGGTTCTATTGCTATGCAGTGCCCAGCCCACTCATTCCTGTCCATAGAGGAAATATATGCCAGTGCCAGAGCCACAAACAGGGCTGCAAAAACTATTCAAAACAGAGCAAAAGGGAATACGATTTTCATTTACTGCACACCCAAACCTTCGTAAATACAAGCCATTTGGGGGTTGAATACACAATGTATCACGTGATGCCCCTTTCTTTTATATGAGCTTCCAACACGTGGAACTGCGTGAGACTCCAATTGCCTTTTCAGAGGGACAATCTGCATATCCACACTAGATAGCAAACCAGTAATCTCAATCCTAAGCTGCTGCTACTCTACACAAAATTAGAATCATACACCCACCCCATACTGGGGATGCTGATGCTCGGGAATGGAATTCACAATGAATGGCAAAGACAGACACGCCAAAAACTTGTGGTTTCATGTAACGCAAAATAATGCTGTTTCACATAAACCCCATCTTTTGATATTCCATCTGCTGGAACTCGTTTCCTTTCTGCCATGCCTGCATTACTTGTGGAGAAGATTTAAAATGCTCCAAGGCCGCTCCCATCAGATCTGCTGTCAGTCCAAACTCCGACAGATCTTCCTCGCAGGCCAGTTCTTGCTTTTGCATAAAGCGTGACGTGACCGCCTGAACTGCAGCAGTATTGCCTCCCGTGGCCTGGCCTTCCTGTTTGAGCTCATCGACCACTTCCTTCATCACTCGCACACTCAATTCAAAGAAAATAGGCATTGCCTCAAGCATTCGCTCCTCTGTCAAATCCGGGGGCAAGCCCCCTGGAGTTTCTCCGCTCAGACTACCGTGAATCCTCTTCAGCTTCGCTACCCCGCTTTTCACCGTCAGGTCATCGGCATAGTACACCGTTGCTTCTTCCATCTCCTCCTCCGTTAAGTTCCACTGATCTAAAAGTTTTGTCTGGGTCTCCTGCACCCCTTCCTCGAAGTGTTGCTTTATCACGGCCATCATCTGTGCTTGAGGCAGTTGGTCCTTGTACTGGGCGAGCTGAGCATCCAGAGTCATGATCGTTTGGATCATTTGGGCGTTAAGGGAAGAGAAGAATTCCTGAACTTTTGCGAGTGGTACGGTTGGGATCTGGATTACATCATCGACCTCATCCTCGTCATCTTCACCATATTTATTTTTACCAACTCCACCACCACCATAGCTCTTCTTATCAGATCTCATCAGGGATAGCAGACACCCTCCACCCATTATGGCCACAGCGAGGACCGCCAGGCTCCCAAACGCCACAGTCCTCGTACTCAGTGCCACTGCAACAGCAGCCATTCTTTCTCAGCCTTAGGTTATCGAGGCAACTCCTCTTCACTCCCGTCAATCACGTTTTCGTTATTATTGGGTCAATAGCGGTAGCAGCGGAGTGACTCTAAGCAGCTCCATCGTCTTGGGGTTTCTCCCCCATGGCTGTTGTGGTGATGGGTACGCAGGCAAGTGTGGTTATATAGAATCGAGGCATTTGGGGGCAGACATAGAGTGTGGTTACATTTGTAGAGGTGTACAAACATCACCTTAAGTATGTGCTTCAATAGTGTAACATCCGGATGTTGTGGGTTAGGATGGTACATGGTGGGACGTTACGGCCTGACACCAAAGGTGGGGTCTCAGGGTAAGGAACCACCACCCTGACTTTCTTGAGATAATAACAATCATAATTCAGGGCTGCCACAACACACTCAGGCCAGCAAAAAGAATATATTCGCGTACAGCAGCTCTTTGTGATAAGCAGCAACAGCAGCATCAGCCTATCGTGAACCCACCAGAAGTCAAAGGTTGCGTGTTTGGTGCTAAGCTGGAGAAAAACATTATAAGGTGACCAACGAATAGTGCAACAGTGTACGTGTTCCAAAGTTGGTGTCCGGATGAATCACATTCTTCTTGCGGTTGGGTCAACAGCGCGGTAACACAGAGGTAATCTAAGTAGCTGCTTCGAGTTTATGCCCCATGGTTGTGGGGTTGTGGTGGTGATGGGCATATAGGCAAGTGGATGTAATATCAGTGAATTGGCGCAAGGGTAGTGTGGTTACATTGGTAGAGTTGTACAAGCATCGTGTGAGGGCATTTTATGTGTTCCAAAATTCGTGTTCGGATATTGCTAGTGAGACATTCGTCTTACCCAGTAAGATAATAGCACTTTCATTTTCTCACATTCACTAATAAAAGGAGTACACAGTTGTTGCTCTTTGTGATTGGCTTATCCAGAACCCAATGAAAATCAAAGGGGTTGAAACCCACACCTTGACATTGAAACACAACACTACTCTACGTGGCGCAACAGCGTGGTGGTGGTTGCCACAAAGCTAAAAAAAAGACAACATGCACACACCACATACACGCACAAGGCAATCGATCTCAGCCAATAATGCAACAGTATGTGATGTGAGCTTCTTCTTATTGGCAATTGGCCTTGTGATGGGGGTTGGAAAGAATAGCTTTCAATTCTATGCATTCGGTTGTGATACCTTGGCTGAGCTCCTCTAGTAATGCTACTTGGTCATTTATATATATTATTAGGGTTTAGAACCGTACACAACCCGTTTAGGCTATAAGCAGCGAAACTGTCCCATTATTCATGTTAATGGTTGCCTGCTTTTGTTTCTAACGCTGATTGCTTATTCTTCTTATCGACTGCCATCGAAGATAAAGCTAACAATCCTAGGGGGTTCGGTGATGGATTGGAGGGGACTTAAAATGAAGACCCTTGTTACATGATAGGCTACACATGAGAGAAAGAGAGAAAAAAAGAAAAAAAGAAGACAGTATTAATGAAATCCCCATCGTGAAATATATATGACAGAAAGAAAACAAAATAAAGTCACTTACCTAAGTGTAACAATTCATGTTCAACATGGTACAGGGATTAAGGGTTATTAGCATTCAAAGGTCTGATGGCGATAGCTTACACTACAAGGTTGGGTTGGTATTTCAAAATGTAAAAATTAAAAAAAAAACCCATGTACCTCCAATGCGATACAACAATACATTGCAGAACTATTATTGGCTCACGATATCATTCGCTTGTTCATCCTGTGCCAGGATTTCTTCTTCAATACACTTCACCCAGTGATCTCTCTCGGTTTCTGTATCAGCTCGAAGAATAAATTCCTTACGGTTGCCTTGCGTCATACTTCCATCCTCCAGCATCTTTACACCTTTTACAATATGTTTTACATCGCACCTTGAAATGCTAAGAAACAAATTGGACGGATGACGAATATGCACATCATTATGAAAAGGTCAAAACTACCCAGCAAGTAGACGATTCAAACCTGAAGTCTTTCTTAGTTAAATATTTTGAGACTTGGCATTTTTCCAACGGGATGATACAACGAGGTGCTTCGTCCTGTGATACGTGGTGCAGAGCAGATTAAGGAGACAACAAAAATGATGATTTGGGTTCTCACTTCAAAATGCAATGTGAAATAAGTACTCTCGCCGCACCCATGGTTCAATAAAGTAATAGAGCACACCATCTGCCAGCACAAACCCCAGTGCTTATTCCAGCCTGTGTATATCGTAGCCTTTCTCTATATAATATTGAGTTTTGAATGAAAGGATAGCAAATTGAGGGGATAAGTTTCACTTGGATACTAACCCCGTGATGCACGTATTAAGAATGGTGTAGTATGGGAACGGCGGACTGCATGAGAAACACGTGTATAGCCACGACTAGGATTGGATTATTACTACAAATATGTCTTCATTGTGAGTTGAGAGAGAGCCCCGAGACGCCAAACAAGGCATCATCATAAACCGCCAATTTAGGACGAGATTTTACAAGACTGCTGCTAACTTACTTACCTTCTTCTTTTTCAGCCATCCTGACCTCTTCGGAGCTATAAAAGTCAAAACCTGCCAATTGATTACTAGGGTGATAAGTAAACTTCACGCAGAGAACCAAGGGGGGTTGATATAATCTTAAGTAGGCCAACCAAACATACCTCACTTTCGTACATGTCCCCTTCATCCATTCGAATCTCATCTGCATGTACCCGTTGATAGTAACCTTCAAGGAGTTCCCTAAAAACGAAATGACACGTCACCTACCTTCGTGTCATTCCTACCTACTGAAAAATCTACTACATGAGATGATAATGTGCTGGTACCTACCTGGGTAGATCATTCTTTTGGTCTATACCCTTGTTATTGTTGATGAATTGTTCAAGAGTCATTCTCTGGCTTCCCTTGATGCTTCGGTTGTACAAATCAGTGTTGAGCATCAATAGAGAGAACGAAAGGATGTACGCTGTGTCTGTGCAAGAGAAAGTTCCTTTATTTTCCTCCATGAACCTGCACAACATTTGTTGATTGCCAGTGAATGCACAGTTTGAGCGGGCATCACGGGTGCAAGAGCAGTCAAGTTGTTATCATTATAGGCATTTGTAGAAGCCAACAAATTGAAATTGGATGAAGGTACAACCAACCTCTTTGCAAACATCCCCAAGATGCGGTCAATCTGAATTCGAATGAATGCAAAGGGAAAATGATTATATAAGAGAAAAAACAGTCATTTCCACACCCGTTGTCATGCTAGGAGCGCCTTCTACCTAGAAGAAAACTACAATTTAAGACAAGAACGACGACGGCTCTAATACATATCCCCCCACTCTGTCCATCGCACCTGTTGTGCCTCCCCAGGCATACGAAACTTCCGGACCATGCATCTTAAGGCATTATCCAAAGTCATACCCTAGCAATAAGCCAATGCGTGTTTAGAGATAAGGAGCTGATGCGTAAAATACTAATATATATTTATCATAGCAAGGGCTAGGGTTAGGAGATGAGGGTTAGAGTTCGACATTACACTAAGAAGGCAAATTAGTGTGTTGCGTGAGAGCTTCCTTTTAAAGCATTTCGCAACACATTAATGAGGTTGTCGAATGTCAACATTATCCACATGACGTACGTATGGCCCCCCACCTGTAAATTTAATGACTGTAGGAAAAACTCAAATACGTCCTTTTCAAATTGTGCACCCTGCTCTGTGGGTTAGATATACTGCTTACAAGTAAACATTGACGCACTACTTTAGTCCAAGAAACTATATGAACCAATCCAACGGAGTGATTACAGAAAGAGGAGAGCCCAAACTTAAGTCATCATAAAGCAACAGAAGCAACGGGGGGGGCAATGTCTGGCCGTTAACACGCTAAACCACCACCTTGGCATACATAACCCCCAGTTTACGCTGTGAATGAGACAGATTAAACAAGTCAGTAAGGCTTTTACACACAGGAAGAGATGAATCTAGAATTACGGTAAGATAGTAGAGCCAAGAAATCGTACAGCAGTCAGCCATCACCTTGCTCAGGCCAGGTTCTGATAGGATGAAGTTGCACATGTCTTCAGGACAATTTTCCCTCAAAATTCCCTGGTGGTTGAAAGCAAGATAAATCAATTAGGACAAAGAGATTTACTAGGCTTAACATTCTTTTGTGGCCGACTGCATTTATGCAGGAAATTGCAACACAAATTGCTCAGCATTGATGATCCTATTGTCATTGCTGAAGAAGTAATTATCTGTTGTTGAAACATGATGCACGTGTTTACTATTTAGGTACTACCTGTGATACAAGGTACTTTATGCAGTCATCTGGGTCGACGTTGAATTTCGCTACTGCTAAATGTTGTACCTGCAGATACTGAAAGTCATTGCTTGCAAGTTGATGATTGATTGATAGAGTAGTAACCTGCAATGCTTGGTATACAGCCTAGCCCACCGATCCACTCACCCCCCCATCCAATGATTCTTCTATGGTTTGGAACTAGGCTAGGCACTAGTGATTCTCATGTCGAATATTTAAAAATTAGAGGAAATCATACAATACTACCTAGGCCAATTTTTATATCACAACAATTCACAGTCTAGCACCACTGCCTATGTCATTTGTAAAAGTGAGGTTGCTACTTAACCGCCTCGCGTAGTTTCACCTCATTGAGCTTCTCAATTAGCTCCCCTTCAATACGTGTAGTCAGTGCGCTACGTGTATTCTTTGGCTCATGTCCTCCTCCTTGAAAGAGAATTCCCTCACTGCTACTGCTGAAGAGTTTTGGAGCTTGAATTGCTGCTCTTCCGTCAATATCACTCCTCTTCTTTTCCTCTCCTCCTTCCATATCATAATTTAACTCCCTAGTAGGTGGTGGTAGATTATATTTAGCAAGAAAATGAAGTGTCAACTAGGGGGTTTTATTCGTTAGAAATGGTGGTTTGAGCGTATGTGTCCGTCCGATGTGCATATGATACAATAGAGAGAGGACGACAGGTTCTGAATCATGAGAGTTCGAGCCATGTACCTACCTAGTTTGTGTTTGAGAGAATGAATGTGCCCTAGAGAGCCCAGGGTTATTAGAGCGTGAAGAAATTACCTGAGCAAGATCCCTAAGAGCCTATATTGGGATGCGAAAAAAAATGGATGATAATTTAGGCCCCATATCACCAAAAAGCGGCAGTTAACCAACCTCTTGAGCATCTTCGTTAGTCCATGAAACTGTGTGCCCATAATTAAAGGTAGCACATCGAGGCAGCCTGATAATAAAAAAAGACGAAAAACTCTGTCAATTCGCAAATGCAGGCCAGGCTGTTTGATATTACGTGGACAAAATGGGCATGAAACGATCTAGCTAGTTAGCCGCCACCTCGTTCGAAACGTTGCTGAATCTGAAGGCTGAGAACGATCGCCAGACCTGCAAGTCGTTCGAAGAAGCCGGCTCAGCTAAATCCAAATAGCAAATTAGCAACAGTCAATTGCTGCTTTTCAAATCAAATGTAAGTAGTACATACGTACAACTTGGTGACGTGCAGCAGCAGTTGTTAATGCTGGGGGCAGGTGGTTGTCGCCGTGACAAAAAATGTATGCGAGTGACCACCAGAAGTGTGTGCAGTTGGTTTATTAACACTAAACTACTATATTTCTAATAGGTGCTACTACTAAGCACCAATTTACGTATAAACTAACCTGTAATTCGATTTAAGCTGCTGTTGTGAAAGGACTGTAGCAAGAGGTAAACTGTTTGAGCCCACCGTAGGTCCAGTATCCTTGCTCACTACATAGTAGTTGTTGTTTAGATGCCAAGTTTCACAGTGAGCGGCAGTAGCAACGAAAAACCATAATAATTGCGTTTCATGTATAGACACAATTACCGTCCACTGAAGACACACTCGGGCACCACACATATATGCACAGCAGCAACACAGATGAATTTCTTGCATCACATCACTCACCTCTAAATGATGACTGCCCATCTCGATCCTTCTTTATAGCACAATTTCGCAATTGCCTAGACCAATCACGTCGTACGTACTTTTAGAAAGACACCACAACCGATTGCCCCCAAATCACATGAAGATTCTATTCGTCACGAGATTGGGGGTTTTAAATTTTAAACTTTAAACTTACTTTCCTAGCATTCCACCAAAAGATTTGCTGCGGAATGACTTGAGATTTGCCAGCTTTTGCTGCATTCTTGGGCTAAGCTCCTTGATTGGAACTTTTTCTTCTAAGTCGCTGGAACGATGGAGCTTCCCAGGGGACGAGCAAGCTTTACAGGAGGAGCAAGAGAAAGACGACGCAGCAGTGCTCTCCGCATCGTCAACGTCGCCACTAAATTGAGGATATATACAAGCCTTGGACAACACAGCAGGGGAGATGTAGGCCAAACAATCCGATTTCTTGGCCGGCATTTGCTCTGCTTCTTCTTCTTCATCTAGATGAAAACAGCAAACGTCTTAAGACAACAATCGTATTGGGGGGGGGAATCGTGTGATAAAATCAATACACATGAAAGCAAACTAAACTCACCACTTCTTACTCCTCCATTGGCCCAAATATTCGGAATTCTAGAATTTGGGTGCTTATTCTCATCACCAAAGAATTCTTTTTGGAACAAGAGCTCGAGTCCATTCTGGGGTGCCAGCACCAGAAACAAAGCCATCGTAGTAATTGGCGGGATAATATATGTTCAGAAAAGAAACAGGCAGGTATCATTTTGACCACCAGGTTTATATTAAAACTTTAATACCTGAGCATCGAGGCTACTCAACCGATGGTCACCACCAAATGACTCTGAACTAGAAGAAGTGCACGTTTTGGGAGCAGGCAATAACTCCTCTGAACCAGAAGAAGAAGTGCATGTTTCGGGAAGAGACACATTCTCAATTGCATATTCTTCCACATCGTGGCCCAGAAAACAATTTTCATGACCAATCGTGCTGCATCCCTGAAATTGAACACAAGGATGACGTTACACACGCCCTCATCAGTACAAGTGCATTGAGATGTTCAGTGGGTCAAACAGTGAAAACTACTCTATTGCATGCAGAAAGAGTTGGCTACGAGCTAGATTCGCCACCGTCTTTTTCTATTCATACCTTGATGACGACTCGGGAAGGTCTGACCCTCTCAAGCATTAATACGCTACTAAGTTCTTTTCTCTTCTCCATTTTCAAGTCAGGAATATCGAAGCAATCAGCTCCCGAACAACAATTATTCTGTGATGACTCCAAATCAAGACTTTGTAAAGGTGATCCCTCACTCAGCGTTTCGGCCATTTTGGTTCCTGCCAAATCCCTATTTGCGGTTGTGTTTGTTTTTCTATTTACGGAGTGCGGCTACTACTTTCTATTTGCCCATGGCCATGATCTCTTCGGCTACAAATAAGCAGCTGCCCCCTTTCAGTGCATCCATCACTCGCATTCATTCCATTCAACAGCGGGTCACCCCCATCCCAGGAGCTCAATGATGGACTGGAGGTAGTAGTAAATCTGTACTTAACATCATGTTTTAAAATAGATAGGATGTAGTCAGATGCATACATAATTAACAAATTACTGTGTTAAACCACCACGCGGTACAACAGCACCAAAGTATTGGCCATGATCATGTACCTAAATTGAGCAGTAAAGACGACTCGACGAACTCATCACTAGCACCAGAATTCAATATCAATTATTATATGTACATGTTGGATTCTTTAGTTAGCAGATGTATCATGCCAAGCAATGCGGTGGTGTATTACATTATCCAGGCAAAACACTTGCAAAGAGCAAGGTAATACGTGCATTGTCAAGGCAAACCCAGACTATTTGTAAAGCAAACCACTTGTAAATAAATGCAAGCCACTTTCAGAGGCAAGGCAGTATACATGTTAACCCTACACACGGCTTGTCAAGCCGAAACACACTCGCAAAGCAATCAATCAAGTGTTACATATATCACCAAGGGGCAAAACACGTAGAAAGCAAAATAGTAGAGAGTGTGCGTATATATGTATACGCCGCTGCCCAAACGAAGCACTTGAAACTCAGTAATTTTGCACTAGTGATAAGTTGGCAAGGTCGTAGCAAAGAGTGAATATTCTACGCGAAGAAAATTTACCTTTTGAGGGGAACTAAGATCTTCCCCTTTGATATGTAAATCATCTTCCTACTAATATTCACTCTTCTCTCTTTGCTACGACAATTCTGCCTACCTACTATCAACAACAAATATTTTGAATGCAAAAACACGTTAACTACTCTGCATAATGGTGTTTTACACTATAGAGCCAAGAAACTTGCACCCCAAATATGCGCTGTACTACGTTACATCAAGGAAAACCACTTGCAGAGCAATGCTGCAGTACGTATGTAAATGTTACCCAGGCACAACACTCGGAACGAAAAACTGAACCATGCACACGTGTATTCAGGATGCAAACCAATTCACTATATGCTACACCAAGGTAAAACAAACACTTTAACAGCTCAATAGCGTACGCTATTGAGCCAAAACACTCGCACCAGGGCAATTTGCTCTGTACGACTACGTTGTCAAGGCAAAACATTCGCAAAGCAATAGCAGCCGTAGATGTCAACTTATCACTCAAGTCGGACGCACTGCAGGAAAAAAACGTACCTCAACTTCAGATTTATCTGCTTTCTCCGAATGCACGCGTGCTTGCAGCCTTGAGAAAGTGTCGCAATTGTTATCAAGGTAGCACAGGATAAAAGAATAATCCTGTTAACCACTCAGACCCAACCCAATACGTATGATGAAACTCAATACACTTAATCCTGAGTTAAAGCCTGAGGTTAGCTCTAGGGTTAGGGTTACGTAACCCACGCCAATACTCTAGAGTAACAAATCTTTAAGAAATTTAAAAAATCAAAAATGCGAAAAGAGTTCTGAATGTTTTTTTTCTTTTTAAAATTTTAAATATTTCATATTTGAATTTATTAAAAAAAAAAAGCCTTCACCCCTTGGGTGTGGAGCCAGGTCAGGGCGCTCGGGTACGAAGTATCATTCAAGGGAAATGAGAATAACTCGATAATTGAACCCCAGCTGAAGCCGAATGGGGTTAATGGCTCAATCGTAAAGATTATGTTTTCTTTTAGAAACCATTAGTTCGTTCGGTTACTGTTAGTGAAAAGGGCTTAAAAGGGAACTCCTGCGTACTACAGTGTTGCGGCACAATGGTGAGGAAGTGCGAGCATGGGATATCTAAATACGTGTGCAGAACGTGTAACAGTAAAGCGTTCTGTGCACATGGTAAACTTTAGTGTTATTGCTGTGAGTGGTCGTGCTTTGTTTGAAATAACGTAATACATTGAGTTTGGTTTTTGGGGTGTGGGGAGCGTCTGCGTGTTGGGTTAGTGCAATACATATATATAAATAACCCGTTTATTAAAAAGCGACAAAAGCTACTAAATTGCGGTGGTCGGAACCGTGTTTAACCGCGGTTCCGCGCAGTTTTAGAATTTTTATGAGCCTTGTGCCTTGAGTTTAGAGGCGGGA
>PJEL010001743.1_pt1 | contig 21045 bp, 17 predicted proteins | sample 1853271 | NCBI WGS metagenome assembly PJEL01 (sample SAMN08108733, study PRJNA415343) | Invertebrate metagenome, whole genome shotgun sequencing project. | host: Globobulimina | place: Sweden: Gullmar Fjord | collected 2015-08
CGCTGATATATCTATATTATTATATTATAAATGTATATCAATCATAAAATACATCAATTAGATCGGTGAAATAGGGTGGTCTCGTGGGCTTCGGTTGGGATGCCTCACGGCACAGCACCTGCCACGGTGGTCTTTGCTGTTGGAAGCGCAGGATTAATACTTCAATATGCTTTATAAGTATATTTGAGTGATATAGATCACGAATAACGCCCTATTATTGACAATATCACGCTTGTCAAGGTGACTAGTATCTTGGGAAACAGTCATGCAAGCTACAGCCATATATATGCCACATTATCGATCACATGTTCGTATATTCGACTATAAACTCCAATAAAAGGCATATGGAGCGCTTCAGTCCCTTCAATATCCTCCAGAGCCACCGGAACCAGCTCCTGCACTACTGCTATGCATGGAAGTTTTTTGTTTGGAGGCTCCTGTTGGGCGTTTCCGGCAATGAAGGACCTAGTATACATATTCTGAATGATTATTGTTATAATCAAAACAATTTCTGAGCGTGCGGATGCAATGCAATAAGGGTAGAGGCTACTTTGTCAAGGAAACAGTCCAGCACTGGTGTGCCAACCGGAGGAGGGGCTCGCCGATGGTCGGTCAGACATGAATTGGTCAATATGTTCATCTAGTGATATTTAATGCATATTCTGGCATTGGAAATGTTATTATTATATTTTAATTGATATATTAGTGCCTTTGGTTGATGTTACAACTCTAATTTCGTCACTGAGAACTTTCGGATATTGGCCAAAAGCAGTTTTTGGAAATCCTTCCGAATCATACCGATACTACGGTATACAAATACGAGATGGCGGTCTCAACAAGATCCTCTTCGCAGAATAGAGCTGGAAGAGTGCAAGGGAGTGGGAATCAACAGGTTCACACAAAACGGCCCTTGCTCCGTGGATGGCTTCATGCAGGAGCAGTTCCATTTATAATACCTGCTGGCATACATTTAATAGATAAGGCCCCGACAGACCGAATAAAATATGCATGTTTGGTTTATCTAGTGTGTGCTGCACTTCAGTTCACAGTGTCTGGCATTTATAATATTCCCACATGGGATCCTGAGACGAGATTGGCGCTTCGAAAGTTGGATCATGCCTCAATTTACCTGGTCATTGCAGCAACTTACACCCCTTTCTGTGTGATCGCATCTGGAACGTACCCACCATCAATGCTTCTGCTGCTTTTCATGTGGACTATTGCAATCGTTGGATTCGCAACCGCCCTTGTGAAAAAAGATGGATTCAAATCAAAAGCTATATCCAGTATATCTTATATGACTATTGGATGGTGTGGTTCTCCGGCTGTTCTGAATGGTGTATTTCCAAGTTCTGTGTTACGTTACAATGTTTTAGCAGGGCTTTCATTCTCAATTGGTGGTATCATATATGCTCTGCACTGGCCAAACCCTGTTCGACGTATCTTAGAATACCACGAAGTATTTCATCTGTGCACGATTATAGCAACCGCCATGTTTTATAAGGCCATCTTGGAGGCACTGTGATCACATGATGCCTTATATATAGTAGGGATCTTCTTGAAGAAGCAGTTTTACAAGTGTAAAATTTAGTTATTGAATTCCTTAGTCTATATATAAGCATAGTATGAAAACAAACTTGATTGCATGTTGATATCAACTCATTTCCAGTGTGTTACTAGAAGCTATCGATCACCACCTACACTGCAGCAAGCATAGTCATCCGGAATAACAGTTTCCTCACCCAGCTCTTGTAATTTCTCGATATTTTCAAGCTCTTCATCGTCAGGCACGTCACACCCACAGAACATGGAGCAATATTGCACCACTGTCTTTTTCTCCACGTCATATTTCCTTACAGATGGCAAAGCACACAAATCATTGGCTGCAATTTGTTCACAGTCCAGCGGCTTGCATTCTTGTTTCTTGGCTGCTGAGCAGAGCTCATAATAGGTGGGAACATTGGCACAGCTCCATGAGTCAGCCATATAAACCGTTATGGCACTTGGCTCACCACTTTTTTGTGATGCTTCATTATACCCTCGAACAGCAAATTCATAGGTTCTTTGATTCGTAAGACCGCTAAATGAATGACATCCAGCTTGATATTTCTTTAATATGCGCCATTGAAATGCTTCTCCAAAGGCCTCAGCATCATTGGATGGCTTCATTCTGTATCCCACAGAATATTCATCAATGCATCCTCCTTCCTCAGGTATGGACCAGCAAATAACCGCGTCTGACCCATTCTGCTCTTTCAAAACAAAGTTTTCTATCTTTCTAGGAGTCCCTTTTGTGGAGCAATTGATGAATGGCGTGGCAACTTTTGTTCCAGAGGCACCATAGTTGTCATCCCCATAGTTGACTTCAACATCAAATTTATAAGGAGTTCCTCGGTTCAGTTCAGGCAAAACTGTACTTTGCAATTTTGTATTGAACTGTATCACATCATCTGTTTCCTTTCCAAACGAGTCCAATGCAGTTGCAGTGATTCTAAAATCTTCGAGGCAGACATCCTCTGGGAACTTCCATGAAATGGTTGCTTGATCCAAGACAACAGCACTCACATCCAAATCTTTGATCTTGTCTCTGCTTGTTGCTGCAGTACATGCTTCTGAGACACTGTGCATGCACATGACTACGGCAAGTGTTGTGATGATGAAAGATGCTTGCATAGTTGACCTTCCTTGAATGACCCAAAATATATGTTTGAACAAAGGTGATCTAATCCAAGGGTTCGTTTTGCCCCCTCCTCCGTGCGCTATGTACGTATCCAAAGAATTTTGAAATTAGAATATGATTGTAGGCATGTATCCAAGTGGTTTGATTTCCTGTTCCATTGGAGAAAAGCTTCATCCCATGGGACACATGGATGCCATGGGACACTGTTCTGGGATGATCAAGTTGGTCATCGTCTCCCATCATCCGCTGGACACGATGGGAATATACAATTGACATGTACCTTACAGGACCGGTACGAGAGTGGCGATCGGACTCTCCGTTTGAATAGCTCTATGAGAATTTTCTGTACAAAAAATCTACGACGATAATTTTGACGTGGTAGAAACGGTGTCGACGCATATGGGTGCGAAACCCTGAGCCAGGTTCCGAAACCCATTTTTCCTTCCCATCAACGAGAACAATGGATAGGACCAATCCGTCATTTTCATAGTCCAAGGTCAACGATGACGTGGATTTGTTCCCACCAAACCTGGCATTACATCCAAACAAATACAAACTTTTCTATTTCAAAGTAATTTTCAATTTATTTCTATATATTTCTATATCTACGCGTCACCCTAGAGCAGGATGCAGCTAGTGATATCAGGCAGTTTTGTCTTGCCCCAAAGGACTGTCTCTAGAAGGTGTTCCAACTTAATTGCACAATCTCGACTGCAAAAGCAGTCTAAAAAGCATCATACTCACCATGGTAAGGGAATCAATAAGAAAAGAAGCAATGAGTATCTTGCATCTGAGATAGGGCCTGCTCCTGCACAAGAGGAACAGGAAGAATACGAGAAGACACATCCCCACGGCATCGCCAAGGTCATTCTTGACATCAAAACTGCTCTTTACTCTTGGCTTGGAACTGGAATTGAACCATTGTAATGTGTAACAAAGACTTTTCTTTAAAATGGTTTTGGTTTCAACTACTACAACTGAAACCATTTTGGCAGAGACGAGCCTCCAAATTCAATGCGTGAATAATAATCGAAAGACTGCCCTCCTTGTGTCTCACTAGCAACATTTTTATTTAAATCTAGAAAGGTGAGTCATTCCAAAACGTAATCATCTCCATTGAAGCCTCCCTAGTAGGCTACGGCGGAACGACACTGAAATGGAAGACAGCATTGGAGGCGGCAAGTGTGATGCTTTGGAGAGCCCTGACAGGTGTCTGGGTCAACTTATCATCTATTGTATATGAAATATAAATCTTGGACGGTATATTGAAAGATCTTCGAGGTCATGGGCTGTAGAGGGATGAGGCCGCCGTCGCCTTTGCTCCCCGTTTCTTAGCGCAAATGTATCCGTCTCAGATGATAGTTGGTCACACTTTAGATCCAATTGCTTGTATTTTCGTATAGTTGGTGTTGAATCCGTGCTGATGCCTTGATCGCTTTTCCACATACCCGTGCCTAGTGCTTTGGCTGCCGACGTGAGATACGATTTCTAACTTTTGATTTATATTTTGTATCCGTAGATGGGACGCGTTATTCGTGGACAGAGAAAGGGTAGAGGATCCGTCTTCAAATCCCATAACACCCACAGAAAGGGGGCTGCCAAGCTCAGACCACTCGATGGAAACGAGAGAAATGGGTATGTCCGAGGAGTAGTGACTGATATTATTCACGACTCTGGGCGTGGAGCTCCTTTGGCCAAGGTTGAGTTCCGTAACACAACCAAATATGCCAAGGATAAACAGCTCTTTATTGCCGCAGAGGGAACATACTCAGGTCAGTACTTGTATTGCGGAAAGAATGCTGCTCTTACCATTGGAAACATCAAGCCAATTGGAGAGATGCCAGAAGGTACTATTATCTGCAACTTAGAAGAGAAACCAGGAGACCGTGGATCAATCGCGAAATGCTCCGGTGACTATGCCATCATTGTTGCACACAACCCAGATGCTGGAATCACCCGCGTGAAGCTCCCATCTGGAAGCAAGAAAATTATCAGCAGTGCATGCCGTGCCTCAGTTGGACAAGTTGCCGGAGGAGGTCGTACCGAGAAGCCATTGTTGAAGGCTGGAAGAGCCTACCATAAGTATCGCGTCAAGCGCAACAGCTGGCCTAAGGTTCGTGGTGTTGCTATGAATCCAGTTGAGCATCCTCACGGAGGAGGTAACCACCAGCATATTGGACACGCTTCAACAACCCGCAGAGATGCACCACCAGGACAGAAGGTTGGTCTTATTGCTGCCAGAAGAACTGGACGTATTCGTGGTACTTTGGTCAAGGTTGACAAGGAGTAATTATTTAGATTCTTCCAAATGTAAGAAATATGTTATTGTATCAGTACGGGACATTCTTTGGCAAATTATCATTGACATTCCTGCGAAGTGATGCCGCGAGGCGGACCTTTTCTACTCGTTGCTTATATTTATTTATGCGTTTTTGCTCTGCTTTCTGCATACCCTCCACCGTGCCATCTCCAAGAATGGGTACAGTCAGTTGGTTGTATTTTGACACCACCAATGCCGCAGCTTTGCTTGCCCTCAGATCGCCTGTCTTATGCCTCTGTTTGTAATATCGAGCAAACTCTCGAGATCCCAAAACTTTCACAGAACCATTTGATGGTATCGCAAGCTCGTATCCTGCAGAGGCTGAATACCAACCAGGAACATCCTCTGGAGCAAGAATCAGATCACCGGGCATGTCATCTCCATAATCATAATAATCCTCGTATTCATCTTCATTTCCATCATATAGTAATTTACATTTCCCAGAATCGATCATGTGACGTTGCACCCCGTGCAAAGATGCCATTCTCTTGGCCTCAGGATTCAGACCAGACTCGTAGAGAGGAAGCTTGCCATACCTCATCTTTGCCCCAAGATATTGCAACATACCCTCCGGATCTTTCAGGTATTTAGAATCTGGGAGATAGAATCCATAATTTTTCCACATATACTCCAAGTTTTCTTCCATGGATGCACTCACATGAGAGTCAAACAGTGACTGACACACATCCCATGTTTCCCAAGTACTCGGATCCTCCTCCTCTTCCTCACTAGCCGTCTCCCATTCATCAGATTCTTCTTCTTCTTCTTTCTCTTCTTTCATCAATCGATCCACCATACTACCAGATATTGGCTTCAGTGTTGCCCCACCATGCCGAGGTCCTGCCTGTTTTGACACAGTCTCCTCTCTCTCCACCTTTTTAATACTCACAACCGGGTCGGGAGCAGGCATACCACTTTTCTTTACCATATCTAGATACTTTTTGGACCTCGTAAAAGCCAGGTATGTATTCTCACTATAAAATCTCTTCTTTGACAGGGGGTCAAACCACACCTTGTGCATGGACGATGCAGCCCCAGCTATTTGAGCTGTTCTCGCCTCAAACCATTCCTTTGTTACGGGAGGAAGTCCAGCCACCTTTCGTTTCAAATTATATCTACAGAGACATGGGCAGAGATGTCAGACATTGGATTGGTTTCTTTCAGACAAAGACTAAGTAACAAGAGACATGCTTCCACACTCATCCAATAAGACATTAAAGATATGAATGTAAAAACGTATAGTGATGCAAACACGGAGATAATAAACATACCGGTGAAGTTCAGAGTGATAATGTTCTTGCAATGCCTCTCTCTCTTGAAAGACTGCTCCAGCAGTGGAGCAGTATACACCATCCTGCCCTGTGTCCATTGTGATATTATTTGTGATAACTATTCAATATTAAACAGTATTTTGCATGCTGAAGAAGATTTCTATCGAAAATCCATCGGACATTCCCATTCATCCCCAATCACTGGGGCAGTGGCATGCATGCATGCACTTTGCCATGTACAGAGTCTTTATTCATCCGATAGCACAGCAGATGGTTGTACTAATTACTTTATGAAACAATTAAATGTATATTTATGTGACAAAAACCCTCTTGATCCAGGATCAAGCAATTGGTTCCTTTGACTCAACCATTTGAATACTGACACATAGCAAACAAACGAAAGAAAAAGCATGCATCCGGATCTAAGTAAAATATTATTGTCTGAAGAAGACTTGTCATTCCGAATTAATGAGCTTGGAAGGTACGGCACTGCCCATAAGCATGCATGCTCCAGGCGCACCGTTTACCGAGATTTGTTTCGTGGTGTAGGGAAATAGCGATTGACTATGCTGATAAAAAACCAATTATTGTAGCGGTATGTCGAAACGGATGAATCAAGCCAATGGATAATTGTAAGGAACAATATTGCTGTGTGCCTGCAGACACTAAAGGGGTCTGTAATCTTCATGTGTGATCTCATCCGATGCATGTACCCGTTGCCAGAAACACTACAAATAGAATTTATTCGAGCCTCGAGCTACGGAGACGGGACGGAGACGTCGGGTGACGTGAGTATTAGCATGTCCACTCTCGGTGAGGACGCTATCCAGGGTAGACACCTGCTCTTGGTACGTTGTAGTATTGTCTTCTCGTTCATGGCAACACAATGCCTGTGGTATTTTCTCTTTTTCATGAATCTACCCTCTGCTTCCGTTGCCTACAACATTCGGTGGGGAGTCATCCCCACCCGGCTGACAACCGTGCCTTTACCCACGGATATGAGCTGCATTTTCCCACAGAACATGTTCACTATTTACCGGGCTACATCTCTTTGCAGGTTGAAGATATTGTAGATAGTGGTTTGACAGGAAAAGCGTTGTTTGAACATTTTTCTCAGTTTTCTCCTGCAAGTATAAAGATGGTGTCATTGTTATCAAAACCTTCAAGACGTCGAGTCTCATTTGATCCAGACTACCTAGGATTCACCATAGATGATGAGTTTGTGGTTGGCTTCGGACTCGACTATCAGGAATGCTATAGATCATTGCCATACATAGGAATACTGCGACAAGACTCCTAAGAACATGTGTATTGTACAATTACATGTCCTACAAGGGCAGGTTTCAAAACCAAGCCAAGTTTGTCTGGGATTGAATTGAATGATTTCATACGGTCGAATAGATTAGATTATCACTCTCACGTTATTATTTATAATTATTAAATACTGTAATAGGGTAGAACGACACCTTTGGTGTGAGTATGAGTGACAATCTAACGTTGTTCTCGTCAACTTGAGTTAGAAGTACATGTAGACAACAGTAGAGTAGACGGATCATTTCATGAGTACTATTCTTCTATCTGGGATTCTCTTTGTGGAGAGTCGGGTTCTTGATGGTTGTGTGAAGAAGAAACATGTCCAGCTCGTGTCCTCTTCTTCTCCCTCCTCCTCTTTTGTTTCACAAGGGGGAGAATCACAAGGTCTGGCGATACGTATATCGTCGATGCATTCATCAAAAAGAGATGATTGGTCTTTGGATTCGTCTACTGTTGTCAAGGTAGATGATCCTGCCGAGAGAATGTTTCAGGAGCAAGAGTCCAAGGGGTTGTTGTCTCATGTGGTGCATACATCTCGTCTTCATCAAGTCAAGTTGTTTTCAATGACCGTGTCGTTGAGTGGTGTCCCTTGGAAAACAAGATGCGTTCGGCTGTGTTTTGAATCTATGGAAGAACTGCATAGATGGAAGAAGACACTGGAAGATGCTGTATACACTGTTGCTTGTGAGTCCTCAATGGGACGGGTTGTGACGACAATGTCAGAGTATGAAGGCAAGGAAAATCTGTGGGATACCTTTATGCATGTGAATGGAATATCTATGTACAGGGAATCGGGGGATCATACGGTAGATGGTCATGCCGTGATGTCATCTGTGGTGATTCGGTCAACTCCACACTTGTGCCTCAAGAGCCTCCTTTCAAGTGGATATGAAGAATCAAAGGTTGGCGGTACCCTTGCATTTTCTGATTCTGTAGAGATTCTTAAACATATAGATAAATTTTCATCCATCGTGAGGATTCGATGGTCGTGTTCTAACATGCTCGGATATGTATTTTTTCCTCGGGAAGCTGTCCTCTTGCGTACCTGGAGAAAAGATGAGGATGGAACCTATGTGATTGTGTATCAAGCAGTGGAGGATGAATATACATCTATGGGAAGTAATGCTGTGGGAGCCAAAATTATTGCTGCTGGATTCACGATTGCACCTTTGCGGGAAGAATATTATGACACATGTGAGTGCAGGTCTCCAGAATCCCTTGTGACACTAGTTGTGAAGGCGGATCTAGGAGGAATACTTTCAAATTCTGGTGTTCTATCGTCTTATTTCCCCTCTCTCCACAGATATCTGTGTATGAAATTGATACAGCCCTTATTGATGAGTTTGGTCCTCATGAGGGATAGGCTTGAGCAAAGCAGATTTGTTGTGATGCCATCCATGTTTTCACAGGATGAAGAGGATGTTCATGTCGATGAAGATCATTTAGAAAGATGGATTGATGTATCAGCATCGTCGTCGGGGTTGACCCCGACAAAGGTGCCTATTTCAACCGAAGTGCCCTTGTCAGTTTTTGGAATACATGGTTCCTGTGACAAGAGGTACTGGTCATATCCTGGCTATGATTATTTGAAGATTAGAGGGAAAACATACCTCGAGGATAAGATTAAAGTTCCCGCAGAGTCGCCAGTTTTTGAACTGTATAGCAGCGATTTAATAAATAGTGAGGAGGTGTTGTTCCATGTTGCTGCCAACCTTCCATCTGTCCAGTACTGTGATGCACCGTATGCATTCGTTCTGAACTTGGTGTTTCCTAATAATCCTCTCCAGTCACTTGTGACTGTGTGGACGTGTCCAATTGATCCAACTGAACATACTGTTGATGAATTGGTGGAGAAGTGGCATGACAAGGATCCTGACGGGTCATTGAGAGGATTCTTCAAAAACTACAAGGATTGGATCCAAGGGGATGAGCAGATGGATGACGAACGACGAAATAAAAAGTTCAAGCTTATTCCTCGGATCGCAAAGGGATCATGGGTGGTTCGACAAAGTGTAGGGAAAACACCCGTGCTCTTGGGCCAAAAGCTAGACTCAAAATACTTTCGAGGTAGAACATCTCGTGGATGCTCATATTTTGAGATGGATGTGGACATTACAAGTAACTCAGTTGCCAACAATGTTACCAGACTTGTAGTCAATTCGATTACTTCTCTTGTTGTAGATCTTTCTCCTTTGATTGAAGGTCAGGCAGAAGATGAATTACCAGAGAGATTGATAGGAAGTGTGAGGTACAATCATTTGGATTTGCGAACAGCAGCTACGTGGGACAATGAGACTCGCTCGATCAGAGAAAATACAAGTATTTGATTTGATCTGGAACCCCTATATCAATTCATTACATGTAAATTTATTTATGAATTTCCCTTAACACGGAGTGACTTGTTCCCTGGAAGGATGGATTCGAATAATCTTGCTACCATGTGGTCAACAATTGGAATTGGAGCTGCATCTGCTGCTGCAACGTATGCCATGATTCGGTTCATGGAAAGTAAAAATAAAGTAATGAGACATGCTCTAGATGATCACATAACTAGACAGTACGAAAATCCGGCATTTTTGGAGTCACCAGAGAGACACCAAACCCAAGTCTATTCACGTCGAGCTGACCCCTATGATCCGAAGCCAAGATCAGAGTACGTTCCTTTGATTCCAATCAGTCGTGTTTTCAAACTCTAAAGATCGAAGGTATCGTGCAGATATCTGTCATGGGATGACTATTTCATGGCAGTTGCATTTCTTAGCTCTCAACGTAGTAAAGACCCGAATAAACAAGTAGGTGCATGCATTGTCAACCAGAACAATGTTATTTGTGGAATAGGATACAATGGATTTCCTCGTGGGTGTCCTGACTCAAAATTACCCTGGTCTAAACTCTCCAGAAGTGGTAGCAAATTGGATACGAAATACCCGTATGTATGCCATGCTGAAATGAATGCAATACTTAACAAAAATGGGGCTTCTGTGGTAGGATCTAAAGTGTATGTGACAATGTTCCCGTGCAATGAGTGTGCCAAATTGATGATCCAGGCTGGTATTTCAGAGATAGTGTTCCATGAAGACAAGGCACAGCCACGAGCAGAGACTCCTGGAGCATCTAATTTTAAGCTAGCAGATCAGTATGCTGCATCAAAAAAGCTTTTATCTCTAGCAGGTATTAAAATTAGACAGCATTTGTTTCGTAGACCAATACACCTTGTACTTTCAAATGATGGTTTGTCTCCCCTTAGTTGTATGTCTCCTTCCAAGAATCATCCCACAAAAAACATCTGTCAAGCTGATGATATAGACTCTCGAAGTAAGCATTTAGTTACAAGATTTGATGATGAGAAAATTTAGATATTTCATGTTGAGGAGAGGGTGGAAGTATCAATCATGGACATGAGCTGGGATACCAGTGGGCTTTTCGAGAGCATGCAATGATAGTCTTTCAGGATGAAGAGCAATTTTATCTGACCATTCTCCTCTTCTTTTATTGATTCTGTATCAATATCTAATTCTCCAAAGTACACATACTTGTCCTTTTCTTTTCTACAAAAGAGATGCATTGATTTTTCTCGATTCAATATCCGAGACACAACTGGATGGCTTCTTGTTTGGCCTGTGCTTGTCCACCAACTCATCCTAAATAGACCGTCATCATACAATGCAAATGTATTCGGATACATCCTGGATGGAATGTTCACGAACATTAAGAAGGCATTTGACATTTCAATCATTGCACCACCTCTAGGGATTCTATACAAAGCTGTTGCCTTGTCTGCCTCATCTTCTTGAAGACATGCTTTCACTACCCCCAATTTGCCTCCAAGGGGAAGATATTTTCCGGTGTATGCCTTCAATTTATTTGAGTCGCATACTGACTCTGTTAGAGGGCGCTTCTTTTGTGCCAGATGCCCATCACCACGCATGGCCAGATGGTGTTCTGAAGACGATGAAGCATTCATGAATGATCCTCCGATTTGAAATAGATTAAGTGCACATTGTGTCATGGTCTTTCCATCCAAAATGCCTGGCGATTCTTCATGAATAGTATCATAAATATCAATAAGACATGCTACGTCCGAAACAGCGTATTGTATCTGACTTTCTGTCAATGGTCTGGCTCCCCAGTCTGAGACCTGTTCTTCTTTGTCAAGTGATCTCCCCAGCACCTTTGATACCAGCGTGTTCAAGCCGATTTTAGAACTCAAAGGAGAAGAGCCATATTTTGAAGACACAGAGATCCTAGCGAGCATGAGGATATCCACATGGGAAAGGATGCTTGATTGAGTCTCACCACTAAAACATGGTAGCCAATGGTATGATTCACATAGCCTTTTAATGTCGTACCTAAGTCCAAATCCAAGCTTCACAATGTCTGGATTGGATAAGAGACGAGCAATGAAATCACTGAGAAGCGACTGCTCTGTTGTTAGAGTGTTGGACTGGCGATTCATGAAGCAGATATCTAGGAGATCAATCAAGAATGCCCTGTCACGTGTCCCAAGTTGCAATATACTTACAGGGTTGTTCATCCCTTGCTTCATTGAAGGTCTCCATTCAGCATCCAAAGAAACAACCATGCGAGGTTTCCATCCATCGGGGTAGTGTGCATTCTTTGCATGATGTATGCCGTCCTGAGTAAGGCCTCCTTGGCCATCATTATTTCTCTCAAGTGCCTCTGAGAAATATGACACCATGCAGGATAAATCTTCCAATGATTTTACCAGGATGACATCTGAAATACTACTGCTATACTCTGGAAGGTTATTTCTACTTCCTCCCTTCTTTTTGAATTTGCTTAGATTTCGAAAGGGATATTGTTGGGGAGGTTTGACCTCTGCTGGTTGGAGTATTCCATTCTCCTGAAGGGTGGGCAGAACCGAAGAAGATAGTTGCTCCATATCGTGTACAATAAAATCAACACTACTAGAATCCTTATTTTGCGATGTGTGTTTGCTGTGCTGAACCCTTCCCGAAACCTGGAGATATCCACCCTTGACAACCTTTTTCAGCATCATCTCCATGGCAGATTTGCCGTATCTCTTCTCCAAGGATTTCCCAAAGATACATTGTAGCTCACACGGCTCGCCACTTTGGGGATGTTTCCACACAATACTCCTCTTTGGAATTCTGCCTCTAATAGAGTATGCAGTCCCCACAGGGCGCCCTTCAATGCAAGGGACAACAGTTGCAAACACCAGCCGTTTCGCTAGCTTTCTTTTTCTCGTGACATGAACGATTAAATTAATTTCATCAGATCCTTCTGGTAGGGATACTAGATCATCTCGTGAAGCAGCTCCATCTCCCACGTTCTCCTCTCCAACCGAAACAACACTATCATTCAAGACAAGGTCTTGAGCAAGTATACACACCTCCCTACCAGGAGGTCCAAAGTGAACCACATTTTTTGTTTCTGATATCAATCTGTCATCAATGATTCGAACAATATCACAGCCTGGAGGAAACCCGAATGGAGGGATTTCACCCCTCTTGTATCCAACCCGAGACACCAACAAATCCCCTGGAACCATAGCAATATCCTGCCGTCTGATTCCCATGATCTGTGCGATTTTGGAGAGAGATACTTTTCGTTTCTGATCTATCACGACAAGAATGATCTGAGAGGTCCTACTATTTTCAAAAACAATGCACTTTATATCAACTCCTCTAGTTCCACACTCTTGCACCACATCAATTCTATTTGCCACCATAAACTCGTCAACATCATCAAACGATCTAAGTAACACATCATCAGAGCACTCTTGGATACATCGCACGGCCAGTGAAGTAGGTTTGGATACTCTCAAACCCATGGGAGGTCTGATCTTTTGTATTGCTCTGGAGACTGGAAGAATCAAGCCCAGTCGTGGCCCTATCACTATGTTCCCATTACTAGAATGCATCAGTCTATACAATCACCATTGAAGGGATGGTTTTCTTCTTCCTAGAAGGCGAAGACGTACAAAGTCGAGGTATGAAAGAGGCCCCTTTCGAGACCTGGGGAGCAAACGCAAAAACAACAAGATCCTCGCCAGCTACTACCTCAAGTTCTTTTACGGAGATAGAATTCAAATTTTAAGATATATTTCGACGTGTACCAGCAAGTATGTGCTCTAAATTGCAATATATCTGTATGTTGCTTCGACTGTTTTCAATACGAGAGCTTCCCATCGTGTGAGCCCTTTGATGGGAAGCATATAGATGCGTTCCTGTCGTATCTGCCACCACTCTCTGATGGCTGATGGACATTTCAAGAAACATATTGATCGTATCAAATCTGTAATGATGCAGACTGTAGATCATCTCGGCTGAGAGTGGTTGGTTAGAATTGCCCATGTCAGAGGAGGAGGTGGAATTTCAAATTCCCATGCCCAACGTTTGGGAGGGGATAGAATGATTGGCTCGTGGCAATGTGGGTATCCGAAGAAGCAGCTACTCGTGCATTTGATTGACATTCGATACATTCAGGACTTCATTGCACCAAAGACTCTACATTTATTATTAATAACTATCTAGACTACACCATCTGATTGTTTCTGACCATCTCCATACACTGTTTCAAACGTGATCAGCCATGCGTGTCAGTAAGATCTATCGAACAGGCTGTGCCGTGTTCATACTTGTGGCCCTCATGGCCAATGTGGCCGTGGCGATTACCAATAGTGATGATATTGACGCCGAATTAATGCAAGATATGGATACATACACCCCGTATGGGGGTAGGCGTTTGCTGGCTTCTTGCAATAGAAGTAGGTCGAAGCAATACTATGGAACCAAATACTTGCTAGAGGTGATCGATATCACCGGAAAGAATCAGGATAAGTCCTGTTGCTGGTACTGTAAGAAAACATGCGGTTGTAAAAAGTGGGACTACATGAAAGAAGGTAAGACGGAAACTTGCAGACTGTTCGAAAGCAAGGCCAGGTGGAAGAAGTACAGTGGATCAAACAAGCACTATGGAGGATATGTGAGCAAATAAATCACAATGTCCATCTTGATACATAATATATATAGCACTTATCAATAAATACGGGATCTTTGGTATGTATTGAAACGTGAGTCATACTGATATATGATATGGCATCATGAGGCATATCACAGACATTTCAATCCCACAGCATGCATGCATTGAGTTTTATGTCCTACTACTATTACATGTAAATCGCATCAAATAGTATACACTGCGTGGCTGTATCGGATAGCGCAGCATAGAATGGCAAGTGGAGGATGTACATGCCTTGCTTGTCCCTTGGCATTGCCAAGTACTTGTTGGCAAGGGTTCGGTTTGACCCCAGTCAGAAATCCACGGGTTTCTCTCTTCCAGAGCTTGGACACGACGACGCAAGAATAAGATATTTCACTTTTCATCTATGGGTGAATATGTTTTTGTAACCATCGTTTACAAACAGCTATGATTCTTGGTCCGAAGGCCCGATCCCGGGGGAGTCGTTGTTGTGGGACGAAGGGGAAGGCACGGAATCTACATGTTTCCTCTCTACAAGTATTTCATGTTTCTAGAAAGAACGTTTATGGATTCTACGGGGGTGTTACCCCCGGTATCGCCCAACGAGGTTTGATACGAGGTTCTTCCATTTCAAAAACACGCACGGGTATCCCGTGGGAGGTAACTGCCATTGATGACGATGGCGTGGTTGCTATCGTTGAAGATGACATGCAGATTGGAGAGCAAGGTGAAGATGGAAACGGGACGCACGCATCTATGGAATACCGCGTGTCAGTTGGGAAGGTAAGCCAGTCTGGGCTTGGAGGGAACACGCAGATACCCAAGATGGCTTCCCCGTTCGCACTCTCAACGGTATGGGATGCTGAAATTGTTCGACTTGCGTTTCCAGCTTTGCTTACGACGTTGCTGGATCCGATCATGGGTATGATTGATGCTGCTATTGTTGGAAGGTTGGGAACTGCACAGCTGGCAGCTGTTGGAGCATGCACAGTGATGTACAATTTTTCCAATTTCATCTTCAACTTTTTACTATACACAACCACTCCTAGAATAGCTGCGGCAGCGTCATGCAATGACTCTGATCAAGTGTCCAAAATTGCTTCACAAGGACTATGGGTGGCAATAACTATAGGTTGTGTTACAGCAAGTACACTATTTGTAGGTTGCCCAATATTGTTTTCCATGATTGGAACGAGTGCAGATGTCATGGAGCATGCTGTCCCCTTTTTGAGGGTCAGGTGCCTCGCAAGCCCAGCAATTATGATGAGTTATGTGATGAGTGGTGTCTTTAGAGGGTTCAAGGACACCAAGGCAACACTCGTGAGCAGTACGTGGAGCAACATTGCACACATTGTTTTGGACTTTGTATGTATCTTCTGGTTCAACATGGGTGCTATAGGAGCTGCAGCAGCAACGACAGTGAGCTTGTGGCTTAATTGGGCAATTCTTGCCTACAATATTTGTATAAAGCATGAATATCTAAAACTTTCAGATATGAAGAACTATCCATCTTTCTCTGAGGTAGCTCCAATGCTTCGAAATGGTGTATTGCTATCGACAAGGAGTTTGTTGGCTATGAGCACACTGATGTTTGCAACAAAAATGGCAGCAGGCCTTGGTGCTGCAGGCCTGGCAGCACATGAAATCATCAGGCAGATTTGGGTGGTATCAAATCAGGCGTTTACTAGTCTTGATATTGCCACCCAGAGTCTTGTTGCTTTCTATCTAGGCAAAGGGGATAAGGGCTCTGCATCTCAAGTATTCCTGAGAACGAGTGCCCTCACTATTTTCGCAGGCATCATCATCATGTCTATGCTCCTTGTGTGCAGGCATGCACTGCCTTCCATTTTCACCTCGGACCCAGCGGTGATGGCATTAGTTGCCTCATGTATACCATTGATAGCAATCTATATGCCAATGGATGGCATGGCCTCGGTCTTGGATGGATTTTTGATGGGCTCTGAGCAAACAGGAGCTCTTTCAAAGGTGATGGCAGTCACTAGTTTTGTGTGTGCTAGTGCTCTGATTATTCAGAATACAATGCCAAACTTCACCATCACAATTCTGACAATCTGGGCTGCTATCAAGATATTGACAATCGGTCGCTTGCTAGGAAACTCTTATAGCGTCTTCCACAAATCTCCTGTGTTTGTATCGTCATCGTAAGATTTGAGATAGTTATTCCTGCAGGAATGCCAGCCCTCCTCTGCTATTTTGTTCTGATTTGCATTTATTTCGAACACTCGTCCTTGGTATGTCCAGACGTCCTTTATAACCTTATGTGTTGAAGACAGAATGAACCCTTTTCCATGTAAACCAACTGTATTATTTGCTGAAACCATTTCATCTGGAATCGTATCCGGGCAACTTGGTCATTCGTGAGAAGCTGGGACGACGCGCTTTGCCCGAGCGACATTTCAATCCAAACTCTACATGATGTTGCTCTATTGTGTTTTTAATTATATTTCACAGCTCGCAACAAGAGAATAGAGGTATGTATTCCAACCACCAAGGAGTCACGTACGGGGACACCGGTGTCACCGGGTTTCTAAAGCTGCCCGGACTCATTCACCTGTCGCTCCAGAGCGGTTCTGAGTGACACCAATTTGTTTACCTGAGACGCTGATTAAAATTGAACACACGGTCACGTGCTGGTATGACGATTATGGTGGTGGCAAGGCGTGACCGTCTAGAAGGGGCGATCGGGATTGCTGTCAGCCTGCTGCGGGCAGCTTTTCATTGTTGGATGGTCGATTTTGATTGTTTATAAACTATTTTTCGGGAATTGGACTTGAATTTGGAGTCTTCATGGTGAAATTTAATCGTCTGCCTCGTTGTTGAAGCAAATACCTTAGACGAGGCTATTCCGACTGGAGACGTTGGCAGACTCTCATGGGGCATCGCAACATAAAAAGATTGATTCATTCAAATACTGATGCTGCTGCATTGGATTGTGAGAGTGTGTCGGTGGCTGAAGGTCGGGGCTTCTTGGGAGGGGTAACAGAGGGAGTTGTTGCTTTTTATGGCAAGAATATTAACTAGGTTATGTTGTGTTTGTGTTGCAGGAGATCTGAAGCTCGTTTATATGAAAGGATAATATCGAATACAGTGAGTTTGGTGTTGTGGTGAAGTTGCATCCCCATTTTTGATGCAACAGACAGTTCGTAGTGGGAGGCAGTTCGAGTTGTTGCCCCCTATGGATGGTCCAGGTGAGACTATGGATGTCTCTGGGCGCGACGTGAACCAGTACGAAGAAATTTTGCACGTGAAAAATCGACAGAATAATTCAAAGCCCTCTGGACTTTTAAGAAAGGGGAAGAAAAAGAACCGGAATGATGGGCATAAAACTGCTGGATGTAATCCAGATTGCGTTCCTCAGTATGCAATGGTAAGATATGATATGAGTACCGTGGGGACATATCCATATGCATATCAGGTGCCTCCGGATGGATATTCTTCACAGCAGAGGGAATTGCTGCCAATTTATTACACTGGCCAATTCATGCCTTATTTTGGATGGGATATGTACAGTCAGCAACAAGTCATGTACCAGTCCGGTCATTTTAAACATGATGTAGAACAAGAAAGATGCAATACAGAAACTCAACATGAACACTGCAGAACTGGAAAGGAAGATCACCCTGTCGCACCCCCGTCAACGCTTGGAAATCTATGGACAAGCAGTGCCCTTCCAGCAATAGAAGACAAGAATGATGATGCTCCGGACCTGGAGAGATTTTTGCGTGCAGCGACGCCAAGGTTTAGATTAAGCACAGACCCAAATTCATTGAAAGATCTAAAAATGCTCGATGTGTGGAAGCATTTTGAACGTATCAGTGCATATGGATTGAGATGCTCCACACTTGGAGGACCGCGGGGGGTATCTTCCTCCTATTTTGTTCCATTTTTGTCGAGCGTGCAGTTGTATGAACCAGTCTGTGGAATAGAAAACATGAACGAAGAAGTTTTGTCATATCCTGATGGCCTTGAGGCGTGGCCTAGGAACATGCGGCGCTGTTTTAGATGGTCTGCAAAGAACCATATTGGAGAAAGGTTGCCTCTGCATCAGCAAGTTATGGAGATTTGTGGTGGTGATGGCGCAAAACATGTGTTGTCATCTTCTAAAATATCGGAGCTTCATCCCTACAGCTGGTTTGCCGTCGCTTGGTATCCTCTGTACAGGATTCCTGAGGCACCCTTGACGGCCAGATTTTTAACATTTCATTCCATTGCCCCATTGTGGGAAGCATCTATGCAGAGCATTGCAGATAGAAAATCTATTTCGGCACTACATTTAGATTCTTTGGCATCATTGAAACTTTCCGAGTCAAAGAAACCAATGAATTGTGTAGCCTCTAGCAATGCCACCACAAAGGGAGTCAGCTCATTCCCTGGATCTTCAGCCTCGGATTCAACTCCAAATGGCTCTTTCCATGGATCTCATAAAGCAGATGGAGGGAACACAAATAGCGATACTGCATCAGTGACTGCTTCACCTGGAGGGTCAGGACCAGCTAGTCCCAACCACAATTCTGGAGATGAAGAGGAGGAAGAAAAACTTCCCAGTTGTGCAGCAACAACCATCTCATCAAGTGCATCCCTGTCAAAAATAGAACTCCCTCCGGTTGGACTGTGTTGGCATACTACTGCTGGAAATTCGTCGACAAGAAATCGTAAATTGCCCTCTGAGAATTGGACTGATACCATGGTCAAGCTGAATGCTTCAGAGCAAACACGGTTATCTCAGGGAGATTCCTTGCCGGGGTCGACACATGCATGCGTGGTTAATGTGAGTTCGAGCTACGTGGTCGTAAAGAAGGATTATCCACTTTCAAAAGGAGGCCCTCTTTCTTGGGATATTCAATTGGAAGAGCTTGCTGATGGGGCTAGGAGATTGGCTCTTGGTCTAGGGATTGAGACTGTGGATACCAGTGCGGGCCCGTTCCCAGAGGATGATGATATCTGCCCTGACTATCAGTTCTTTGTATCGCGAACAAGTCAGTAGAGTCATAGCAAACAATTTTGCAATACTGCAGTCAAAGGAATCCCGTGTGCTCTAATCGCTTCTACAAACACAACAATGTTACCAATGTACATGTTACACATCGAATTTCAGAAAGAGACAATTGACATTTTATTTATTACTTTGTTTTTTTATACCAAAGGAACTTTGTAATACAAAGTACAGCAAGATATCATGCCATCTTAGATATTGGCAAGGAATACCCAGTCTGACTTGCAGTACCTGCCCGCAGAATCATCTTTTGTTCTGGTGCAGAATTGGGATCAAAGTAGTATGCATTGATATCCCCATTTTTCCTATCCAGTGTGACATAATACATTCCAGCAATTGTCAAACGACTATCTCCACCATATAGAAAGCACCTCTCCTTCCATCGCATGAACACTTTTCTACTGTCCTTGAGTCCAGGTGCACGTCCATCATCATCGAGAACACTATCTCTCAATGGGCGGAAAGCTGGAAATCTAGACCAATGTCTCAACTCTGACAGGCACACTCTTGCTGAAGAATCAGGATCTGAATAAAAGGTCGCATTTTCATTATCAATAATCTGCCCTTCAAAGAATGTAACCACAGGACTGTCGGCATATGGAACATTACTAGCAGTCATGGTTCCAAACACCTCTCCCTTTCCAAAATCTACATAATCTATTACAACTCGAACATTCCACTTTTCAGACGTTCCTGGAGGCCAGTGTTGCACGTGCTGCCAGCCACTAAACGTCTGGCCCTGCTTCAGAAACCAATTTGGTGGGCTCCTAGCAACCTTCCTGCTTGGCCCAACCTCTCTGGGCTGTCTCACTCGACGAACTCTTGCTTCCGGAGGATGACGCGCAGTGTCAAAAATCTCACTAAACAACTCGGTAAGATCTCTTGACCCAATCAAAGGCAAAGCAAGTGACCCAGCCGCTTGCGTACCTGTCTCTTGCGTCTCTGAAGGTTCCCGTGGTCGTCGACGACCGCGAGCTTGTCTTGTCCGAATTGCACCGGATATATCAATCTGTTCTGATCTCGCACCTTCTACAGCATCATCCCCTACAGTATTATTTTCTGGGTTCTGTTGCAGCAAGACACGGCGAGTATTCTGCATACGAGGACAGTGTTGATTTCCGTAAAGTGATTCCTTCGAAATGAAGCTACAAACGTGCATGTCGTACCTGTCCAAGTATCCTAGTCAAAATTCTATTTGAAAACGCGTCATTTCCATCATTCGATACGACGACTCGCGTTTGCTGACGTTCTGGAGATGTTTCCCTCGAGGTCGTTCCCTGCTGAACCAACGGCATTGCAAGACAGCGAATCTATACGTCTCAATTAAATACTGATCAATTGTAAATTATACATGTAAAAATTTTTTTTTTTTAAATGGGATTGTTACACACAGTCGAGAAGCATGACTTGTTTCCTCCTTGAAATGGGAAAAGAGGTGGAAACCACAAAAGTGGTAAAAACCACCTCTTCATGTATTTCA
>PJEL010001744.1_pt1 | contig 21034 bp, 42 predicted proteins | sample 1853271 | NCBI WGS metagenome assembly PJEL01 (sample SAMN08108733, study PRJNA415343) | Invertebrate metagenome, whole genome shotgun sequencing project. | host: Globobulimina | place: Sweden: Gullmar Fjord | collected 2015-08
ATATGTAGCAATACTTATGTTTGCAGATTTAGAAGATATATCCTCATATGAATTAGGAATAGCATCATTGAATCCGAACTTATCTAGGTTCTTCTCTCCTGTTACATTACCCCTAGCAACCTCATCAGATTGTGAGACAATAGCAGTCTTTAGATTCTTGTTTGCGTCTGCTCTTAAAGCATCGCTAGTACTACCATTGTATGCCCTCATAACTGAGTCTACTTCCATTCTATTTCTATTCATAGAGATAGCATCGATGAGGTTTGCAGATATTTTTATTTCCCCACCTGTTGTATTGTATAAAGTAAATTTCTGTTGATCTGTGTTAACCATTCCTCCAATTGCAGATAAGCCAAAATTCTCAACTGTATTAGAATCCGTATGTAACATTTCTTGTACATGTCTAACTGTGGTTAATGCTTTGGTACTAGGAAATACAAATCTTCTAGATACATTATCTAGAAATAATCCAACTGGTACCCCTTGATGTTCAGATCCACTGCTGGCGCTAGCCTGTTCACCAAAGCTATTATGAGCGGATATATCAACCCCCTCAATTACTGCGTCATGTCCAAACTGTGCTACACCTGCCACAGAGAATTGAGCCATTCTTAAAGTACCAAATGTTCCGTCAATTGCTGCTACATCTACCCCATCAGATAACTGTACATATCCTCTATTAGCTATACTATTGAATAATTCATTGCCTGAACTATCATACTGAACCTGTTTCAAATGTCCATTATTCACTGTGGCTATTGGATTACCTGATGAATCTAGTAATTGAAACCTAGGTATAAGATTCACATTAGGAGTTCTTGTAAAACTCATTATACACTACTCCTCATTACAGTTGTAATTGTATGCGGTCCACCTGTACTAGCATATGCCGTACATTCTGTTCTAACAAATTTATAGTTTGTCCTGTATGCGAATGGCTCGTCTATTGCATCAACAATAACAAAAGTCTCAATAGGAAAGTATGTTGTTCCATTGTTAGATCCTTGTATGATTATTGTTGCAGTTCCTGTGCCGGTTGAAGTTATCTGAATACTTGTTTCTTCATAACTTGATCCTGAAAGTTCTAGAGGACTTCCCTCTACAACTGATGTGAATTCATCTGTTCTTTCTAATGCTTCTAATGCCGTGTTTAACACCCCGTTTATTAACGATAATATTTGGTCCTCGGTTAGGAATTGTGATATATCAATAACATCCGAGGGATTTGTTATTGTCAATCCTGTTGAGGTCTGACTATCTGCTCTTACCTGAGTTCTCTCTAGCCTGGTCACTCTATCCTCTAATCTATTTTTATCCTGTTGATTCTGTTCAGGATTTCTCATACTACTCAAAATCTTTTCTCTCCTGTAACAAATAGGTATTCTTTACCTTCTTCTTTGGTATATACTATATTATCCGCTAGTAATGTTTCAGATAGTTGTAGTACACTATTACTATCTGTTATGGTAACATCAAATAATAACCCCTCTTTCAATGCGGAGTAGTCAGCCTTACTTAGATCCAATGTAAATTGTAGTCTTACACCTGGTGATAAATGTCGAGCCGCTTTATTAATTGCTTCTGCTTCAACTGTTAATTCTGTCGCAAGTTCGCTATCATAATATATTATATCCTCATCTCCTAGAGCGTTGTCATTGGCTGGACTATTTGCCTGTGTGTTTTTAATACCCAGATCTCCTATGACAGTAACATTCTCTTTGATAGAATCATAATCATATTCTGTTTCATATTGCCTCTTATGAAATACCATTTCATCTTGTGTAATAGTCACCCCACTACTTAGAGGAGTTTCCAATACTGTAAGTATATTCTTATTCTCAGTACTTGAGGAATAGACCACTCCATTGAATAGTTTCTTTACTTTCTGTACATATTGCATTACAGGAATATCTGTTAAATCCTCAGTTTCTGCCATTCCGTCAACATCTATATTATGGCTAACCTCCCAATCTTTTTGTGTGAATTTATTCTGTGCAAATATGTTATCTAACACATCATCTACTTGTTCGGTGATATAGAAAGTATCATTCTTAGTTGCTCCATCTCCTTGAGGATATGTAGATAGTTCCCATCCCTGTGATCCATCCATAGTAATAGTTTTAGCTGTGTTGGATGCAACCAACCCACTTGTGAATTTAGGTAATTGAGGTTCTATCTTTGTCAGTTGTTGCGAGAATTGTAATTCCATAAAGAATATCTCAAATTTTGGATCATTGGTATATAATAGAGCGTCAGCATCAACTGCTACACCTTCAGCGGACAGTACCATAGTAAATTTGGTAAAGCCTGCATTATTCAATGCTCCTTCACTCATATATTTACTTTTGAATGTTGCATATGTCATATCTAACAAAGGTAACACATCTATGGTTGTATCGAATATAGGTGAGATACCCGAATCATCTGTTTCCCCTTGTAATGTACTATCTTGCCAGTCTTCAGAACCATCGACATTAGATGTATTCGGAGCATCTTTATAGGGTTCCATGAATTGATCTCCATTTGCCCATGCAGCAAGAACATAATCATAGAATCTAAGTCGGGGATATGAGTGATCTCTTCCATCGCCTGTCACATCATTGTCTACCTCTCCATTGGCTAGGGTTGTATTTCTCCATACTATTCTGATCTTAACTGTATCAAATGCGGGTGCATTCTTAAGATACATCTGAAATGTGGCATCATATCTTATTCTTGATCTATCTGATAAGATGGACCTCTCATGGTATGCACCTAAACTATTTCTATCATCTATTTTAGTCTGATCATTGAAATACAGAAATTCAGGATCGCCTGTCTTTACTGATGGATCAGCATCAAACCAATTCATCTCATGATTTGGATCATATCCACTATTAGCAACATTATAACTACCTGATTGAGGGTGAGCATAGAGTAAATACCTGTTATTGTCTGAGAATGCGAGTAGTTTGGATGCGAATTCATCTACTCCCCAGCCTGCAAATTCATCATATACCACATTATCAACTATCTTGGAGAATAATGATTTGTATGATACGGGATTGTATCCACAAGTCATCCTTAATAATTTACCAAGTTCTTGAGATGCCTCATAAATTACTGTATCATATCTAACTCGAACCTTACCTATCTCTCCTTTGAACCTCAATGCGCCCTGACTATCATAGATAGTTACGGATTTCCTGCCATTATCAGTATAGTCTGTCTCTGTGTAATCGTGAGGATCTTTATCTATTTTTATAGTGGCTTTTCCTCCTCCTGATATTGTGGAAAGTGCAGTGATGTTCGCTCTATCTGCTTCAGGTATCACGGCTTCCCCCGCACTTGTTATATCTGCATCTATATCAAAGTAAGCATGCCCTATATCATGATTAGCCAGATGTAGGAAATAGTATCTTAGTTCGGTTAGATTTCCGCTGTATGTTATTCCTGATTGTTCAGCTCCTAACTGTACATAGGCTTCGTTCTGTGCATCAGCGAGAGTATTATTAGACTGTGAGATAGTCCCAGATCTCCACTGATTAACTGTGCCCGCTGTCATATCATATATGGTTTTTATCCAAACCCATGTGGTGAGACTTGATGTATTTGCCGCACTAGGACCACCCACATTTGTTTGAGTGCTTCCCGACTTAATGTATCCCATACCCCAGTTAGTACCTGTGATTTTAGAGGCTGAACCAAAATGATAGTAACTAGATCCTATCTTGACGCATAATCCCTGTGATAATGAATTTATATCAAGAACGGATTGTCTCTTTTGGTAGTACATTATTATCTTGGTTGCGGAGGAAAAAGATACAGTATCTAATAAGAAATTTCCCTCAGAATCTGTTAGGTCAGAATATGCATATACTACCATAATATCACTGCCCGTAAAATGAACCCGCTAGTCCATCGGCTGAGACAATAGAGATTGCTCTTCCTCTTATCTGTACTTTGTATACAGGTTCATCACCTTGTGCAATCATTGCTTTATTTATTGCTACTTTGGTGATTGTACAGTTAGATACTGTTATGGTTCGATAATGTGTGGCCGTACTGTATCCGGTTATAATTAATGTCTTCTCAACTATTGCCGTTTTCTGTGCTCTGAAATCAGTATATAATGATTGTATATCAGTACGGATCATATTGAGTTCGAATAATAATATGATATCTGCATTGGTTACTCTCTTAGGTTTCTTCTGACTATCTATATTTACAACCGCATTGAATGTATTGATAAAATAGGTTAGGAGTAATACTTTGGATGTGATATCTTCTCCATCCCATGATATGACTGTATTACTATCCTTGACATATTCCTCTTGATTATCTGTGGTTGCTCCGTCTGGATGCACGGGATCTACTTTTGTAGTAACTACGCTTTCAATCATATCCTCGCCTATTGCTGAATAGGTTTCATTCCAAGGTAAGCCCTTATCAGATAAATCCCATGAACCGATAACTTGCACTAATTTCAATCCTAGTGCAGTATCTCGGATATAATCGGTTCCGTTTCCTGTATTCCATCTAACATTGAATGTCTCTGTCTTACCTAGACTAATAGGTGTTATGGTTGTTACTCCTGCGACAGTTGACGCCCCTCCTAGTATATGATATAACATTATAGCGTTTGAAGGCACTGCAATCACTCCCATAAGTACTTGATAACTCTTGAGTAATATCTCATAGGGATAATATGAATCTCCTGCCCAAAGCTCTTGAAATTTCTGTACGATCTCTGGAAAATCAAATGTAAATGTATGATATCCAAAGTAATAATAAGGTACTCCTGCTGTGATTACCTCGGTTCCTATTGTTGCACCTTCTGCTAGAAAGCCAACTGTTTGATTCTGATGTGCTAAGTCTGCCATATTAATATCTCCATGCTGAAAATAAAGTAACCCATGCTTGAGTTTTTTGAACGCTCTCTGTATGTCCTGATTCTAATTGTTGTATGATTGCCAACAGTGAAATTATAGTGCCTATCTTGGCACCTATAAGAAACTTTCCAGCGGGACTTGCTAGTTGAGCCGCTGTTGTTGTTGTGACAAGGTTTATGAAATGTCTTGCTACCTGGATTCCCAATTGCGTTGATTGAGATACTGTTTCACCCAGTGCAACAGCTAGACTAGTACCCATCTGTGCAATCTGTTCAAATGATAGATTGAACCCTTGTATTGCTCGTTTCATCCTATCTATTTTTCTCTGAGCCGGGCTATCATCCAGATCCATCTGTGCACTGAAACTCATACGAATGGTCTGTCCATAATTACACGCATAGTCCCTTGTACTTCCTCTAGATCGTAGGCTTTACCATATTCTAGATAATAATACTCAGATACTTGAGTGGTGTTTCTATTATTGATATCAAATATCCTATCATATTCAATCATAGATTCAATGTAACTTGTATCATCTGGGAATAGTGCATTGAAATCAAGTACATACGTTTCTGATTTCCTATCACCTGAATTAATAGGTTTTGCTCTGTCTTCTCTTGTATTTACTAGTAACCCGTTAACCCTTGCTGTTGCACCCGCACCTGTTGAACCTTTGTTAGCAAGTTCCTGTGTGATCACACCTGGTATTCCTGTGATACCCGATACGTTTGTGTGTGTGAAGTTCGCTGTATTGAATGTTGAAAATACATCTAATGGTTTGATCATAATATCAATCCTCTCTTCTTAAATTCCCTACCATATTCCAGTAATATTTTTGGACCCAACCCCAGTATATATTCTAATCTGTCAATAGGGAATGTGTTTAGTGTGGTGGGTTTAGTATATCCGTCTGAGAAAGCTTTATTGAATTCACTGTGTGCTTTTACATGATGTTTCAAGTATTTAGCTTTCCCTCGTGATATATTACTGACATCTGTATTGTTGATACTTACTCTTACTTTAAAGGGAGCCTGTCTTACTCCAACCCTAAAAGCATTGACTAGATATAAACGCCATAAGAATCTCATTGCACTTGTTTTCAATGCGATGTGCCGATTCTGTCTCTCAATTATAGATTCAAATTCATTGGAGAAATATACCGCGATTACAGCCAATGCCAATTCTCTTCTCCAAAGAAAGAAGTGTATACTTCTATTCCTTGTCTTGATCAGAATAGGGAATTGATTGGCTGTCGGTCTACCTATTGGTAAGGACATTAAAACACCTCTTGTATTAAGGTAAATATCTCTATTCCTATTAGGGTAAATATACTCCCAAATATTGCGATGAATACTGTAATAATTCCATATAGTTGTAGTTCTTCTTTTCTCATAATGCTGATCTCACCAACCTGTTTCCAACTCTTGATAATTGTCCTCCTATCTTCTCAGTGGATATTGGAAAAGTTCCACCCGTGGAGACTGTTTGATAACCTGATTGAAATCTGAATCTACCATGCTCTATTACATGATATTTTAGGTAAAAATGTACATTGATACTAATTGAATCTATTGCTTTATTGGAAAGATCTACTATTATTTTAGTGCCTTTTGAATTAATCCCCGCTCGGATCATTGCAACAATGTATTTCTCTAGTACATTTCTCATTCTACCTGTTTTCATTGCAATTGTCCTCATCTGTCTTTTAATTGCAGTCATAAATGCACCTTCTAGTAATAATTGTGTTAATTTATTCTTTGAAAGACCTCTCTTTCTAATTACTATATTCATGGATTATACCACTCATTACTAGGTTGAGCGAAAGTACTGATTATATTATCCTCATTCGCTTCTTCTCCCACAAGTAATTGGTTTTCTAATTCAGGGTTATCATTCCAGATCTTAGCCAAACTAATAGGTGTCTGATCAGATTGTTTAGATTTACTGTGGCGTCTAGCATTCTGTAATTGTAATGCTGCAAATTCAGATAGAACGGAGGCGTCATTCTCATCTGTCAGTAAGAAATCAATAGTACCTAAAGTCCCAGAACTAGTAATTGTAGGTTTTTTGCCCACCATAAAAATATAACAATTCTGTACTGCTAGATATATGTCAGCAGCTATGTAATCACTGAATGTAGCACCATTTACCATGATTGCGGCGGTTACTGTATTTACCATATGTGTTTAGTGTATTGTAATATAAATTAGTGTTCTTATTATATATTGGATTTATGCTAATCCTGTCTCAACTAGTACAAGTGCCTTACCGTTGTCATCATCAAGTCTTGTGTGTCTCTGGATGGGCTGGAAAGTAATACCTCTTGTCTCATCTAATGGGGATTGTCTGATAGACATTGCAGATTGTAAGATCCTCATTACCTGTGGGTGTTGTGGATACATCAAACATGTATCAGTACCTACTGTAATTGTTGGCTTACCATTACCATCTGTTACAACTGTTGCATCCAGGTAAGGATTTTCTCTGATAGTATGGTTACCCTGTGGGAACATCTCATTAAGTACAGCTCTTACAGCGGTCATTGATGAATTATCCTCTGTGGCGGTTGTTACCCCTATTGCCTCTGTGAATTTATCAGGTGTTAATTCAATAACAATGTTAGTCGCAGGATTCATAATACCTGAATATTTACCCGCTGCTTTCATCTGATTAAGAGCAGTTGCAAAGGTTAATCTTGCATTGGTAGGACTAGTAAGATCTAATTGAGTTGTAACTTCTGTGCCTGGTGTTGCAGTACCAAGTGCTGTAATTCCATGCTTGGTATCACCTGTATATGTGATAAGATCAACTTTAAGAGCTAACTGTTGTACTTTATCTAATAATCTCTGATTGAGATTGAATTTAGACTGTTGGAACTCTAAATATTGATTGAAAGTCATACCATAATTAGTATATACAATTGGTGTTTTGAGATCAACACCTTCAACTATGTCACTTCCATCTGGAGGGGACACAACATCCATTTCAAAACCAAATCCTTGATCAGATTCACTTTTAATATACTCATAAGTCTTAGAGAATGATTGCAATGATTGTTCAACAGGAATTGTTTGCATTGCAAGTGAAGAATATTTGAGAGCCTTTGATATATTGGCTGCAATTTTGGTTAATACTTGTGGTTCTACTGCATATTTAGTGCCTGATTGCATATCTGCCATGATTAAAACCTCACCAATATCACTTTATCAGTGACCACAGAGACAGCGACATTTGACTCTGAGAAACCTACAAATCTTTGAATCTCTAGATTTGCAGTTGTTGGAACTACACTAGAAACTGCACCCGCGGCTGTTTCTGATATGTATATTGGATCACCCACTCTTACAAGGGTTGATACTGTCGCAGTACGTCTTAAGACACATTGTATTTTGACTCTTCCTGCTGTTTTCTTGAGTACTTTAACTAGCTTTCCATCAGGAATTGTCACACCTAATGAATATGATGCTTTCTTATCTGCTTCATTAGCATAATCAAGAGCAACACCTAGTATTGGAACTCCTCCAGTACCACAGATTATTACATCATTAGCATTGGTAGTACTGAATTGCACCATATCACCAGCTTTGATAGTTGCGGCATCAGAGAACTGAATTATCATGTAGTTATTAATTACATCTTTTTCACCAGATATAACGATGTCATCTGTTAATCTGTTTGCGGCTATAGTTTCTGCCATGTATAATATAGTGTAGGTTTAATATAATAGAGTTGTGTGTCTAGCTGTAAAAAGGCTCCATCTGCTTAGTTTTGGGGTTCCATATCATAGGTTCGGTGGGATCTTCTTTGACCTTTTCCTTACCCTCTGGTATCTTTATTTTCTTCTTAGATGTATTCAATGCTTTCACTGTTGCTTCTAATGCTGGAACTGATAAATCCTTGAAATGATCCACCTTGTAACCACCCTCTTTTAGTTGTGCTAGTAGGCTATCCTGTTTGATTTTATCTGATTTCTTACGCTCTTTTATCAATTCTTTCTTGGTATCCTCTAGCTCTTTGGTCATTGCAACGAGTGCATCAGTATTGGTATTTGGTTGTATTGGGTCTTTCTTAATCTCTTTTCCTTCTGTCATTTTATCCTCTCCAATAATAATATAGAGTAAGTCATTGCTTTGTTAGATACTGGATGAAATACTCCTTTTTGTAGATTAATAATTCTCTTCAAGGCATATCCATCAGGTAATTGAAAGCCTGTAACATAACTCTCTCTCTTATCATCCCAGATCTTACGAGGTTGATTAGTCTCATATATCAGATAATCAAGCTCATACATATCTTGCAATGGTTTCTCATGTTTCTTGGAATGATTAGTATATGCACTCTTCTTCTCAAATGTATGTTTCTTTATCCCTTTCTTCTTGCATATCTCACATGTGTATTTATCCACCTTTACAGCTTTTCTAGTGTGTATACTATCCTTGGGTTTATCACTAGTGAAAGTGATATCTTGTTCTTGTTCAAATGTTGGTAGGCTCATATTGTATTATCTCCTTTGTTTGTTTCATATATTGTATCGTAAGAACATCTACATAATGGACACCCATTCATAGGATCGAATGTCTTTTGTAAGTCTTTGTACATCTCGTTAATGATTCTTAATTTGATTTGATTCAATACTTCTTCATCTAGTATTTCTACGAATTGTTCTATAAAATCTACTGTCTTTACTTTGCTATTCATTGTATATCCTCTCTTGCTTTCTTCATAATTGCCATATGGTTATCGTGTGTCTCAAAATCACTATACACTAGTCTAGCACATGGAATACATGTGTAAGCAGTCCTTATGGGCTCAAAACTCTTCAAAGACATCTTTTCCCCTTTCAAATCCTCCTTCATAATTGCCTTTGGATGAGGTTTAGATAGTAATTCTGCTAACTCCGTTTTACTTATGGGGGTATGTGCATATTTTACTGTATAACTTTCCTCTAGGTCACTTAGTTTAATCATGTTCTCAGGCATATTGATTGTTGTTTCCATAGGATACAATTCAAGAGCAAACCCATTCTTATAATGAAAGAATCCTATGAAATCACATAGCCATGAATTAGTCTTATTCTCCATGTCTATATAATTACGCCCCTCATATCCTATCATATCATGTTTGTGCATTACTCCCTTTTCATTGGGAACAGTACCATACTGCATCCCCTCTTTCTTCTTCATTAACCTGGGTCTCACAAAGAATTGTCCATCGGGTAATAATTCATTGATACCAATCCATTCAATATTATTAGATTCTGCCATTGCTATTAAATCGGGTATTCTATCAAGAGCACCAAATAACATCTCATCATTATCTAGTACTAACAACCACTCTCCGTCTGGTACTTCATCAAGATACTTCTGACGGATCTCACATTGTCTCTTATCTGAGATATGTTTCTTATGTCTGTGGCTGAAATACCCCGCTTTGACTGCACGAATATATAGTTTCATATCCTCAATACTATCTAGTAATAATATAGATGCTTGTGCTTGTGGTGATAATGCTTCAGGGAATATAATACATAGATTAAGGTTTGTTATCTTCGTTGGTTTCTTCCTCTTGTGTATCGTCTGGTTCGCTTCCATCTGACATACCTTCTGATATCTTTGCTTTTAACTCTTCTCTTAGTGTTTTAGCTTTATCAAAGCTAGCTTGATCAAATTCGATCTCTATTCCCAAATCTGCGATAATATCCTCGGCTTTGAATCCCATGCCGTCTATATCGGGTAGCATATCTTGAAATGCTTGATATGCTGTAATTTTCATTGCTAGTTTCTTTTCCTCATCTATCTCAACGTTAGGCATCCATTTATTCTTAGCCTCTGATAAATCTTCCTCAATTAGCCATCCAGTACCTGCAAGTAAGTACTCTTCTGCCTCATCTCTTGTTCTGATAAAGAAATCATATACATTATTCTGATTCTCCTCTGCAGATCTAAGACCTGTCATCTCACCAACTAGATAAGTATAGGGTAGTCCTGTTCCAATGGATACAGGTTTGAGTATCTCCTCACCTGCCTCTCTATGATTAAATGGTGGTGCTCCATCTCCAAAGTCCAGAGTGAATTCGAATTGTTCTTCTAGCCCATCAGGATACGCAAAGATAGTATTAACACCCCAATTTTCCATCATATTATTTATCTTGGTACGATTAGCGGGTATATCCATGAAACTCTTAGGTGCTTTCATAGTTCTAGTACCTGATCCTGTTCTGATTTCTAGTACTGTGAGCTGTTCTAAATGCACCATATATGCCATCATTACATCATGATAAGGTTCCATTGCTGCTCTGTATTTACCCACTCTTGTATCATAGTTACCTAGTAGCATTACTTTGTCTAATTGTCCTTTCTCTAGTGTGATAGGTTCACTAGAATGATCAATCATTTCAGATGGATTATGAAAGCTGAGTTTAGTAATTGTTCTGGTACCTGGTAATACTTCGAGTTCTGTTATATGTGTATCTTCTAACCAATATAATACCTCATCTTTAGTATTAGGAAATTCGAAGAATCCAAATACAGAGTATCCGAAAAAGTTTGCAGCACCTCGAGCACGAGAGTATATATCTTTGACATTCTTAGTTATCTTAGGAGTAATCTTATCCTCAAATAATGGTTTGTCTTTACTATCCACTACTATATTATTACCTGTAAGACTATCGATAGTAGTACCTATTCCTAGTTTCTTACCGAGTGCAGTACCATAGTATAGTTGTTCCATTACCTGACGGGGTTGATTACCCCAGTATCTAAAGAGGGATGGATTCTTATTCAATGTATTATATATACGTAAACTCATATTCTACTATTCCACGATTTAACGTACAGATCTTGAGTTTTAAACGTTAGTAACTTAGTATAGTTGGTATGATAACAAGATGCCAGAATATCGAGCAAATCCCATTTACCCTTTTTCATATTGAATCTAAGGTACTGTGATTCCATCTGTTTCAATGCCTTTGCTTTGATATGAAACTCTATTACTCTTGCATCAAACCCCGTATCCATATTGTATATTCTGGATAGCTTTGCATCTGTGGTGTCACTCTCCTTCTTGGTCAATTTCTTTGCTGTAAATGGCCGTATGATCATAGGTAGGAATTCAGATAGGTTATATCTGTTGGATATCTGAGAGTAATCATTCTCCATATGTACGAGTTTGGTATTCCATTCCATTCCCACCTGTAATAATTTATCTCTGAGCTTGGTCTTTGGAAACTTACCAACTACCATATCCAACACCATTAGTTTTCTATTAACGATCGATATAACTATGATGGCGGTATCACTGGATGCATACGATTGTCCGAATGCAGGATCTACCCATAGAGCCCTTGGTTCATCGCCCGTAGGGAGTGTATTAAAAGTGATGAAATTATCCTTATTGAAGACATTACCCTCTTTAGGAATAGGTCTTTGCATCATCTCAGATTCAAAAGCTCTTATGTTTCTAAGTCTTCTAACTAGGTATGCATCGAGATCATAGTTAGGACATTTGGTCCATTCGAACTCAGATAGATCGAAATCACTTCTAATCATCTGTCTTCTGACTATTTTGTTAGCCTTTGGATGATATGCCTCTCTTGTAACTAGATCCTCTCTTGTAGGATATTCACCCTCTTTGGTTAATGCAGGTGTTACCCTCATCTTGATATATCCCTGTTCATCCATCCACTGATATATATCATCAGGATTTTTCCTTGTACCAGTACCACTGATAGGTGCATTCATAGGAGCAACAACAGATGCAACCCATTCACGCATACCCTCTTCAGATTCATTTGATTTGTATGATTGCTGTACAAAATCTTCTAAGAATACTATGTCAGGATGTGCTCCGATTACGTCTGCACCTCTACCAGCAACTCTTATATCAGGGTCTATACTGTTCTGTTGTCTTAATTCTTCCTTTAGCCATATCTCACCATCTATCTTGTTCTCATAGTCTATGATATCACCATAGTCTCGTCTTACATTGGCTCTCTTAATGTTGGATCTAACAGAATTATAGAATCTGCGTTTAGATCCTCCTCCTGAGGTAATGCATAGACTGGTCTTTCTGTATTCTACTATGAGATATGTTATGAAATCCATACCTATGAATGTCTTACCTCCATCTCTGAATAGGAAAGGCATCTCATTAGAGAAATTATTAATACAATTGAAATACATCTGTTCTACTTCTGTGATGTATGGGAGTATCCAATCAGGCGATCTGTTAAGATAGTGAACTCTCCACTCTTGGAATGATAAGCCAGAGTTATAGTTAGTAGGATCTAACCTACCATATTTAGGTAATCTCTTCAATGATAATGCTTTATTTTTCTGTCGAGCAATCATATTTTTGCTAAGTTTTTTAGTCTTTTTTGCAGGAGATGAAAGTTGACGGGTGGAGGAATCATGTGTTTGTTTTACCTCGTGTTTCTCTGATCTGGTCTTTACCTGTCTCTTATACCATCTCATTACATTTGCTGCGTTCTTTCCGTAATGATTTGCTAGACTTCTCCAAGAAACAGGAGGTTTTCTTAATCTCCTCTCATCAATATAATTGAAATCATACATTGAATCACGTTGCATTCCTTATTACTTGTTCTTCAAAACATTCAATACAACAGAAAGAATATTCTTCACTGTCTTCGTGAAAGATAATATTATTCGCTGGATCTATTTCTTTGTAGCATTGATCGCAGTTAACAGGTGTTGCGGTCTCTTGTTGCGCGTTGCTAGTACTCATAAGAGAATGTAGGGAGAGACGGTATATAGACATTGTGTTAATATAATAGAAAAAGGTGTAGGTCTCTTGGATCTGTTTACAAGCAAGTAAGTCTGCTGTCCCGATTCACTCGATTAACCTACGTGGTGAATATATTATTATTCTCTATGATTCTATTAAGGATTGTTATTACACTGCGTATGCAAACTCACTTTCTCTTGTTTCATAACAATTATCACATATATACATTATGCCATCGCAACAAGGACACCCTATAAACACCTCTATTAATGCAGAGTATTCCTTATCACACAATGAACATCGTTCAAGTTCATTCATTGCTTATCTCTCCTTCCTATTACTTTTTTCTTACCACATTCAGGGCAGTATTTACATACAATCATGTATCCTAATGCAAGATATAATCTATACTCTTTCTTAGGAATATTGAATATCATTTTTTCGCAAGTTCTGCAATCATTGCGTATAGTCTTCATTGCTTATCTCTCCTTTCTTTATCACATTGACAATATCCCCTTACAAGATTTGCTAATGATTTGTTACCATCAATGTATAGTGGTTTCGTACAATTCTTACATTTGCGTATAGCAGTAGAAACACGCAATTTAATCACATCCTATCTCTAATTCTTTTTCTAAATTAGGATACCCGCATTCCATACATTGATAGATATGATTAGGTCGACCTAATATTGTAAATTTCCTACATTCACATTGTGAGCAGGTTACTATTAATGCGGTATTCCTTGCGATGATTTCAGGTACTTTCATTCGATAGCCTCCTTTAGTTCAATAACTCCTTCTTTAATCATTTGTTTTGCTATGGTTAGTATCTCCTTGCTTGTAAAATGTAAGGATATTCCAATAGATGTTTTACGATCTCTTTTTTCTTCTATGTTTAGAGTGTAATGATCTTTACATAGTTTAGAAAGTCTAATATTGCGTATAGTTTGTCCTATCTGCAATTCATCACCTCAACACTAACAAAGAATGGATTGATATCTCCACCTGGATTTACTACTAGTAAATTTTCTTGAGTGAACCCTCTTTTCTTTCCAAAGTAGGATATTTTATATCCTGCAGATATAACTCGCCCACCAGGTTTAAGAGTATTTACTATATCTTCTTTCATTCTCTGATATTTTCCATAAAATCTACCTTCATATTTTTCTCTAGCTTTTCTAGCATTCCAAGGAGGATCGAATATTATTGTATCGAATAATTCAGTGTTGTAAGTTAAGAAGTTTTCAGCTCCTTCGTGAGAATCTATAAGAGGCATAGAAGTATCAGTGTCTACCCTATATTCTCCTTTCTTGATTATTGTTTTACCAGCGAATAGATTAAGAGTTCTCCCTATTGTATGAGATTGAACATATTCTAGGACCTTCTTTGATTGGAATGTGTATCTATGACAAGTTGCATTAATCAAAGTGACTTTGCATATAGTATTGGCTATACTCAATTTAATTCCTCCTTACTATCGAATGGTGGAGTGTAACAAAGATAACATATTTGTGATTTTACCATTTCTGTTTGATACCTATAATATATAGTTTTGATCTTTGGAGAAATCACACATCCACATGAAGCACAGTATGTATCATTCATAGTAAATTCAAACTTCATTTCTTATCCTCTCCTATATCATATATCTTGGATCCTGTGAATGATACCTTGTATTGCTTACCGAATGGTTCAGGTTCACTTACCTCATTATAGTATTGTTCTAGTTCTTTCTTTCCCTGTAAAGCTTCTGTTAGATTATCATAGTAATTATTCATATTGTTATTTCCTCCTTCTCAAAATATTTATCTATATGATAAGCTGTAAGAGGTGTCATTCTATGCTTAGTTAATAATGATAATTCTCTTTGTTTCCTGAGATAATCATGATAACTAGGTTTCTCTTTAAGATAAGGAAGCATGTTATTCCAATCCTCATGTAGTTTGTACATAAAGAATTTATGACAGATCTCATCGGTTCTCTCATGCTCATTTAATTCTTTCCAGTCGCCAAAAGTAGCACTGCATAGACATTGATATTCACCTGTCAATTGAATGCACCTCTGTCTAGAGTATTTGTTCTCATATGGGTTCTTAGAGTACATTTCTTATTGTTGCACCTCATAGATATTTGTGTATCATACATATCAGTAGATACATTATAGGAGAATAGTTTAGATCCACAATCGCAGATAGGGAGAAATGATCTATGTCTGGATCCACCCTGTTTGAATGCCTGGTCTTTATCTTCTGATACTCTCATTTAGATCTTCTCCAGCATTGCTAATTCCTCTTTGAATATCAAATCTTTCTCGTGTCCTCTAGATCTGAATTTAACTATTGCTAGTTGTGGGTCAGTGTCTACGATTCCATTGTATACGTATTTCTTTTCGTATAGATCCCAGATCCAGACTATATACATACCTGTCTCTGTGTGTTGTGCTACTTCTTTCTTAATAAATTTAGTTCTTCTCATTGTTTTCTATCTCTCCATAGATTGTATAGCATAATTGCTATTACTATGATATAAGCTATACTTAATATCACAGATAGTATTATTATTATCATTTCTATCATTGGTTTTTTATCTCCTTGATTTCTGTCTCTAATTTTTTAACTAGATTAATATATTTTAGTCGCCATGAAGGTAATATTTGACCTTCAATGCTTAGCATTAATTCAATTCCGTTTTTATAGGCTTCTAATTCAAATAATTTTTGAGTGCTCATTGTTTTTCCTCTCTTGTTATCCATAATACCACAAAATAAGCGATATTAAGTAGTATTAATAGTACTATTAGTATTTCATAGATCATCATAACATTCCTCACATAATACTTCAGTGTCTGTACCTCCATACACTTGTAAATGCTTATCGCATTGATTACAATGTAGTTCGTCGCATTGTTTACACCCTATCATCTAGTATTAAACCACCCTTGCAGATTGTAACTATAAAGAATACCGAAATTGAATGTTTTACCCTCGTTATCCTCTAGAATATAGAAGTAATCTTTATCTTCGATTCTTACTGTATATTTACCCGTTTTAGTAATAAAAGTAACAATCTTGTTTTTGGTTAATCGTTTGATGAATGTCGCATACTTCATAATATAATATACGTATTCCAAGTATATAAGTTATCCTACTTATCGAAGTTATTATGCTTATTAAAGTTATAAAAGTTATGTAAATATTGCTATTGCTAAAGAGATTATACCTACAACGGCTATACCTGCTTTCCATGCCATTCCCAGTCCTTTTACTTTAAGCTCCTTCTCAAAGTCCTTGGCCTCTTGCATTTTTTCTTGTGCTTCCTTCTCTAGTCTTCTGGCTTCCTTTCTCTCACTCTCTATCACTTTGAGTGTGTTATTCATACTAGCGATTGCATCATGGACCAATTGTAATGTTTCTGTTGCCTGGACCGACATATTATATACCTGCATTGTTGCTTCATCTAGTTCCTTCTGACTCTTCACTGTCTCCAATTTTAATCTAGTCCTAACAGATAGCATTAACAATTCAGGGTTTGACCTGAGTTCAGCTAATGCCATATTCCATAGATCCGGTTCACTTTCCTCATTATTAATTTCACTCATATAGTAAGTACACTATCTATACTATAATATTATTGTGTCCTTTCTCTGTTGCTATGTAGAAAATTGATCTCATATCTAATAAATTCTCTTTTGATACTATCTTACCTGTATTCCTGAGTGTTTGAATAGCATTGCCTAACTCTTTTGCAGTTATATCTAACCTCTCTAATAATTGTTTTCTGGTTGTCTTTCCTTTACTGATATGTAATAGGACTAGTGGAGCTTTATTCATTTATTCCAACTCCAATTTTAGACGAGCAGGTGAGTTACTATAATTAATCATAGTTGGGTTATCATCTATTAATTTAGGATATTTCACCTTTATATCTCTCAAGGATAACATCTTGGTAGATTTAATAGTTTTAGTGATTGCATGGGTTTTGATTATATCTGCAAAATGAAGTTTCATATATGCTAAAGATTGAATTCTTTTTGTCTGCTTGGCAGGAACTATTGTTATCTTCTTTCCATCATATTCAACTGATTCCTGTTTTAATTCCCTCATCAAAGCAAATAGTTGTGTCTCATATATCTTCTTGTCTGCTCTGAACCCTTCCAAGATATCCTCATAATTTTTTATTGTTTCAGCTATTCCTGCTATATTCATTAGTAAATGTTCTTCGTTGTTCATTGTTAATCTATCTATGATTTTCATATATTAATACATTACTCATGCTATATGTTTTTATGTTGACAAGTTGTTTACAAGTTATGCCACAAATAAGAGTGTCAGAGAAAACAAAGAAATTAGCAGACACATTGTTAGAGGAAGCTAATAATAGAGATGTTGAAATAAAAACAATGGATGATCTAATATTAAGAGCATTGAATAATCTAACAGGAATGATGTATATCACAATACCAACAAATGCAGACTTCGACAAGATTAAAGAAGCAATGGAACAATTTGAATTTACTCCATCAAGTCCGATATTTTTACCAACGGATACATGCGAACATCCAGAATGTCCCTGCGGTAAACCAAAAAGAGAGGCTGTTGAATTATGACGGTTAGAGTATATTGTGTGTACTGTCATGAATTTGTGTATGTTGAACTAGTAGTTAATGCTAAATGTCCTTATTGTGAAAACAGGGTAATAAATAGGATAAGAAATGAGGATATTAAAGAATGAGTCGCATAGTTGAGATTATACGCAAATTATATGAAAAACGTGATCACGATGAAGAGTGGCAAATGTTTTATCATGCTAAAGAGAACCATGCATTGTACCATTACTATAAAGGGCGTGCTAGTGCTACGATAGATGTTATCAATATATTAAAGGAAATCAGAGCCCCTATTGTTTCCAATGGAGATAATAAAAATGAATAGTGAAAATAGTGAACTCTCTAGAGAGAGTCATATGAACTCTTCTTCTACTTCTATTAGTAACAAGTTACTTACGGATAGTTTGGGTTCTAAAGGGAAAGAAAGGGAAGAAGAGAGAATGATCGTCCCTATCCATCTAGGTAAAATAACTTCGATGACTATTACAGATTCCACAAGAACTCTAGGAGAGTCTATAAAAGAATCCTATGGTATATCTCACAAAGATAAGAAGACTATCTCAGAATTAAATATATTGAGTAAGTACGAGGATATTGTTGATGAGATGGAAACTCAAAGATGTTTTATCCTATCATATCTTACTGCAATACTTGGAAGACATCAAACAGATAAGACAGTAAAACTAGTTATTTCCATACTGGTTAAGAGGAAACTACTTCATGTATACAAATACGAAGGTATGGCTAAAAGCACGTTTGGGCTTCCTGTGTACTATACTTCTGATGCAAGAGAAGAGGATCTGGAAGATACTTTGAGAGAATATAAGAATCTAGATGAATTGAGGTTTGCTAAACAAGAACAGAGGAAAAAGAAAAAGGTGACACCTGAAGAGATTGTCGAACACAACGAAGAACTTCGGATACTCTCAAAAAAGAAAAAGAGTGAAACCCTTCAGGCTAAGAAAGATAAGGAAGTTGTTAATATTAAATGTTGTGACTATGTAATGAAAACAAGTGGAGTATATAACTTCCAACAACACACATGTGGTAAAGGATGGGTGAAAGTATGACAATCGAAGAATTAATATTAATCATTATATGCTCTCTTATTGGGACATTTATTGGTAGAATATTAGCAAGAAAGGGAAGGGTATTGAAATGAACAATGATAATCCTTACTCAATAGAATATATCAAGACACTAACATATAGAATGATATATGATTCTCTTCTCAGGATGGTTGAATGGTGTGTCAAAGGTAATAATCACCATGGTGCTTGTGATGTCACAGTACTAGAGAAAGGAAAGCGTAGTAACAAAGTATGCTGGAGGTTTAAAGAGTGAAATCTATACATATTGATAAAGAATATATCCCACCTGCTACCAAAGAGGAAGAGAAAAAGAAAGCATTAAGTCTATCTTATCTGAGAGATGCAGCTAGAAGACAGGCAAACAATGTTAAATTACAATGTGGACAGTGTGACTTTAAAGGTAGACTAGGAAGATTACAATACCATGCGGATACTTTCGATCATGATAACATGTATTATAGTAATAATAGATTTCATTGTAACTATTGTGCTTATAGTGCTCAGATAAGACAAAGGGTCCAAGCACATCAATGTTCTAAACACCCTGATGAATTAGTTATAAACAAATATTATCTAGATTATTATAGGAAAGATGGAATGAAATCAGAGAGGATTGAACACAGATTAGTTAGAAATGAAGGTCGATCCATCCCTATTGATATATAAGGTTAATCTGTAAACAAATAATGTACAATTGATATACTTAAATACATGAAAAAACACTATTCGATTTCTATAACTTCAAGTTCTGTTTGCTAATCTGTATATTTACTTCTTTAAGTCCGAGAAATTCGTTAGCCGCTACTTTGAATGTATCTTTCTTAGGCTGAGAGTTTTTAGGATATGGAAGAGCCACTCCTATTTGAATAATGTCGGTCTCTACTAGTTTCTCATACAGAGTATCTATATCTGCCTGATCTAATGGAGAGTAAACTTTCTGATAGTTTGCATTACCTTGATCAATTGTTAATGTCATTATATATTACCTAGACTATCTATGTATTAGTGTTACTATAATGTATTGGTTATTTCAACAATCCTTGATATGAAGCTGAGCCAACACCGGTTCCAGTGCCTAGCTTACCCTGTACTTTAATTAAAGAATTGGCAGGAATAGAAATAGGAGCATCGTGAAATTCCTCATCATATGCTCTTTGATATACATTCAAAGGTCTTGCTACTCTCCACGCACTTGTAGGAGATGCAAGATGCATCAATCTGAACTTAATATCATCTGCTCTTCCTGCGGTGGCACTGAACCTTCTGATTAGCAATTCTGTGTAATCATTTGGTACATAGAATAAAGTAGTTTGTGTCTGTGAATAATCTGCGGGAATCTCTGTCATAAATACCGCAGCTGCATTAGTCTGGAAGGTGATTACATTGGCATTGGTTTGTCCTGTCCCTGCTTGTGATACATAAGCTCTGTTAATCCATAGATAATTATTAGCAAGTGCCTGAGTTCCTGCGTTGGTGTCTAGTACCTCTGTCTGTTCATCTCCGTTCCCATCTACACCCTCAATAGTTACTTTCTGTGCTCCAGTGCCTGCGATAGTATCCACACCTGTTGTGATCATATCCATTGCAACCGCTGAGCCTCCTAGATATGTAGCAATACTTATGTTTGCAGATTTAGAAGATATATCCTCATATGAATTAGGAATAGCATCATTGAATCCGAACTTATCTAGGTTCTTCTCTCCTGTTACATTACCCCTAGCAA
>PJEL010001745.1_pt1 | contig 21031 bp, 19 predicted proteins | sample 1853271 | NCBI WGS metagenome assembly PJEL01 (sample SAMN08108733, study PRJNA415343) | Invertebrate metagenome, whole genome shotgun sequencing project. | host: Globobulimina | place: Sweden: Gullmar Fjord | collected 2015-08
AAACTCTTCAGTTTAAAATCTTACTCAAAATAAAAACTAACTTTTATACTCACCTAATTAAAGTAGAGTTCGTGAGTTCTTATCTTGTTTTATGCTTTGATGTCACTAACAGACTCTTAATTAAAAGAGAGTGTTAAGTGACTGTCTCCACCCAATCAAGGTAAGCACCCACACGAATTATCTAAATATATTGTTAAAGAACATTGCTCAGGCTTTCACCTTAAGCGGGCTGCGTATTCTAATGATTTAAATCATTAAGTCAACAGCTTTTTAAACTTTCTTTTCAGTCGACTCGATCGCTAGATCTAAGCAGCTTCAAAGTGAGGCGCATTATATATTGCTAAATGACTATGTCAACCTCTTTTTTTCCTTTGTTTTCAAAGCCTTAGCAGCTTCTCTTCAAAGGAGGGCGTATTCTAAACAAACGTTTTAAATAGTCAACCCTTTATTTTCATTTGTTTTCAAAGCATTCTTTCGAATTGCTCTTCTCAACAAGTGAGCGGCGCATTATAGGGAGTTTATAAGCGCCGTCAACCGTTTTCTTTAGCTTTCTTTAATTTCAAACAAATGATGCTTCTTCTTACCTAGTTTCACCAAGAAGAAACGACCATATAGCGCTTTATCAATAGCAAAGCTTGCTGCAGTACTCATATTATCAGCCGCGCCTTTCGCCTCACCGTTAATCAATACAGCATTTCGACCCAAAGCGTCTTTAACTTCACGCCCTGTTTTCACCATTCCACATTCTGCAAACAATGTTGTTAACGGTGTATCAGCGATATCAGCCAGTAATAAATCGCTTGATGGCAAACCATCTAATTTTATTTGCTCTAACTCTTCTTCAGATAGAGTGGCTAAATCACCTGAGAATAATGCTTCTGTTATACGCTTTGCTGATTCTAGTGATTCATCACCATGAACTAAGCGCATCACTTCGTCAGCTAAAATACCTTGAGCTGTTTTTCGACCTTGAATTTCTGCATCATGAGCTTCAATTTCTGCTATGCGCTCTATCGATAAGAAGGTGAAGTAGCGTAAGAACTTATAAGCATCTGCATCGGCTGTATTCAGCCAAAACTGGTAAAAAGCATAAGGTGATGTTTTGGAGGCTTCGAGCCAAATAGTACCACTTTCGGTTTTACCAAATTTAGTGCCATCAGATTTGGTTACTAAAGGAAGCGTTAAACCAAAGGTTTGCTTGCCATACATGCGGCGTGCAAGATCAACACCACCAACGATATTACCCCATTGATCTGATCCACCAATTTGAATCTTACAATCTTCACGCTCAGCTAATTCAGCAAAGTCGTAAGACTGTAGCAACATGTAGGTGAATTCAGCAAATGAAATACCTTCACCCTCACGATCAAGGCGCTGCTTTACAGATTCTTTCTGAATCATGTTATTAACAGAGAAATATTTTCCGACATCTCGCAAGAAGTCCAGAATACTCAGCTGACCAACCCAGTCTAAGTTGTTTACAACAACAGCACTTTTCTCACCGGCGTCAAAATCAATAAAACGACTCACTTGAGCTTTTAGTTTATTGACCCAATCGCCTACAACTTCAGAGGTATTAAGCTTTCGCTCTTGTGCTTTAAAGCTTGGATCACCAATCAACCCTGTAGCGCCCCCCACAAGAGCCATTGGTTTATGACCAGCTTCCTGAAAACGCTTTAATGCTAATAAAGGAACAAGACTACCAATGTGCAAACTGTCAGCTGTTGGATCAAAACCACAATACAGTGTTCGACAACCGCCCTCTAAATATTCAATAAATTCTTCGTCTGCCGTTGTCTGGCTAATAAGGCCTCGAGCCTTTAAATCTTCGATCAATGCTGCCGTCATGACGTTCTCTTGTCAGTCTATAGTAAGAAAATAAGCGGTCGTCACAATACCGAATCAGTTAATAAAAGCAATAGAGTTGCGGCTAATGACAACTATTTTATCAATTATTGTTGTACACTCTTGCTTTTACATCGACTCAAATTTTCAGGAATAAGTATAGATATGGCAGCTCTTGGCCAGTGGCGGTATTTTCCCAAGACCCACATTACAGCAATCGCATTAATCGTTATCAGCGTTATTTTCATTGCAGGGAAACAATCTCAATCAGTACAAAAACGTGAAATACAAACAGTTACTGTTAATAGTATTTCATCAGATGAGACCAATAAAATTGAGGCGGTTGAGCCGTGGCAAGAGACTGAAATAAAGTCGGGGGATAATTTATCTAAAATATTCACTCGCTACTCTCTAAGTGCGGCAGATGCGCTCGCCATTGCACAAGAAGCGCCAAAAGATACGCTTAAGCTTCAGCCAGGCCAGATAATAAAGTGGCAAAAGACAGAAGGAAGTAACGTCACTCGAATGCGTATCGAAACGTCTCGCCTCGTCGCTCATGAGTTCACTCGTACCGTTGAAGGGCGGTATGAATATCAGCTGGATGAAAAAGTAGCTGACCGCCGACCTAAGTTTGCTCAAGCAAATATTCAATCTTCATTATTCTTGGATGGTGCGAGACAAGATATCCCACAATCAATATTAATTGAATTAGCCGGACTGTTTGCTTGGGATATCGATTTCGCGCTCGATATTCGCCAAGGCGATCAATTCAGCCTGATATATGAAGAGCTTTATTTAGATGGTGAACGCATTGGTTTCGGTAATATTTTAATTGCCAACTTCATTAATAGAGGAAGAGATCTAACCGCTATTCGCTACGAAGATAAAAAAGGCGATGCGCAATATTACGATGCCTCTGGCCATAGCATGAGAAAAGAGTTTTTAAGAAACCCTATCGACTTTGCCCGCATCAGCTCACGCTTTAATTTAAAACGTAAGCACCCTGTTTTGAATAAATTCCGTGCCCATCGAGGTACCGATTATGCTGCAGCAACGGGAACGCCGATTAAATCAACCGGCGATGGTAAAGTCGTCTTTGCAGGGCGTAAAGGTGGTTTCGGTAATTGCGTCATCATACAACACGGCAGTCGCTACCAAACACTCTATGCTCACTTGAGTAAGTTTAATCGTAAAGCGCGTAAAGGAAGACGAGTAAAGCAAGGCCAGGTTATTGGTTATGTGGGCAGTACCGGCTTAGCCACAGGGCCTCACTTGCACTTTGAGTTTCGCGTTGATGGTGTTCATAGAGACTCACTGCGTATAAAACTCCCCAAATCCCGTTCTATCAGTAAAGATCAAAAGGCAGCATTTAAAGCAGAAGCTGATCGAATGATGGAATGGTTAAAAAGTCAGCAGTATACTCAACTGGCGGCTGATGGCTCGCTATAATTAAATACCAACTTACAATAAAAAGGATTTTCCTGTGCTTTATATCGGCCTTATGTCTGGCACAAGTTTAGATGGTATTGATGCGGCACTCGTTGAGATTAATGAGAACGGTCGTCTTCAACTTCTAGGAAAGTTTTTTCAGCCTTATATACGATCCTTGCAAAAAGAATTATTTGATTTTAGCCAAGCCCATAATATCAAGCTGGAGCAGTTAGCCAGCCTCGACCAAACGCTCGGTAAGCTTTACGCAGAGGCTTGCCTCTCACTGTTAAATAATCATGGTTATAACCCCAGCGATATTCAAGCTGTCGGCTGTCATGGCCAGACGGTAAAGCACAAACCTCGACCCGATGCTTTTAGCCTGCAAATAGGCGATGCTAATTTTGTCGCTGAATTAACTGGCATTACAACGGTTGCCGATTTTCGTCGTCGTGATATTGCGGCCGGTGGCGAAGGTGCTCCTCTCGTTCCTGCATTTCACCAAGATGTTTTTATCGATGGTCATACCCATAGGCAAATCTTAAACTTGGGAGGCATTGCAAATATCACCGTACTTTCGCAAAAGCATGACGAGACTTTTGGTTTTGATTTAGGCCCCGCAAATGCACTCTCTAATGAATGGGTCGAAAAACACTGGCAACTGAGCTATGACAACGAGGGTCTTATTGCTCGATCCGGCATTATTCAAAATACACTCTTAAATACATGGCTCAACCTTGAGTATTTTGATAAAGCCCCCCCAAAAAGCACTGGCCGCGAGCTTTTCAATTTAGCCGCCATAGAACAACTAACACCTGAGATTTATGATTTCAAAAAAGAAGATGTTTTAGCCACGCTGATCGAACTGACCGCAGTAACTATAAGCCAAGGAATTAATAAATGGGGCTATCCTACTGGAGAGCTTGTTTTATGTGGTGGTGGTGCCTATAACCGCTATCTTGTAGAGCGTATTCAATACCATTTAATAAAGGCTCACATTAAAACAACGGATGATCTAGGTATTCCAGCAGATATGGTTGAAGCGTGTGCTTTCGCTTGGTTGGCTTATCGAACAATGCAGGGCCTTACAGGAAGCTTGGCCAGCACAACAGGGGCAAAAGGACCAAGAATATTAGGTGCTATCTACCCTGCCTAAATAACTTTTTAATGGTTGTTTAAAAGTAGGCGTAACCCGCTGCTTTTAAACGCTGTACTTCACCAGCACCAAAGGGAACAGGTTCAATAAAAGGAGGCAGGTCATTAGCCATAATGCCATTAGCCCCCATCCAACGCCTGCATACTTTCACATCAATAACGTTAAAAGCATCTAGACGCGCAGCCAAATCAACGAGTGGTTTATTTGTACGATAATTACTGCGTAAGAAAGCATTAATCTCTTCACCATGTAATACAACCGCAATGGGGTCTTCTGTATTATACAAGGTTTCGCCATTAGCAATGCTTTCTGCTCGCTCTAATAGCTGCTGCAACTCCGCAAGAGTATGCAGTGCTATATTCGCTTGAAGCTTTCCCGTGATTGGCTTTTCTTCATCCAAAGACTGAGTGACTGAAGTACTGCCTATTAACTGCGTCGATCGCTCTGATTGAATAACGACCGACTCAGCCAGGGATACCATGGGGAATAATAAAAGTAATAAGCTAAGTTTTCTATTTACCCTAAGTTTTCTATTCACCAATAGGTATCCCAATCTGCGCTGCGGCTAAAAAATTAAACTGAAAAAGAAGAACCACAACCACAAGTCGAACTCGCACCTGGATTGTTGACCAGAAAACGAGAGCCTTCTAAGCCTTCTTGATAATCAACATTGGAGCCGACGAGATATTGATAGCTCAAAGAGTCGACCAATACGCGTGCGCCATCTCTGTTAATAATGCTGTCGTCTTCATTGCGTTCATCATCAAAAGTGAAGCCATACTGAAAACCAGAACAACCACCACCCGTTACAAAAACACGAAGACACAACTCATCATCAGCTTCTTCAAGTAATAATGCTCTTATTTTCTCTTCTGCCGCAGGGGTTAACCCAATAGGTTCGGCTGCTACAACTGCATTCATGTTCTATCTCACAAAGACTATAGTGACCATTATCGGATTAACCGACTGTTTTAGTCAACTTTATCGGCAGTTTGGTCAGGCTTCATTTCAGCAGGACCTTTTTTGCCTTTTTTAAACTCATCTTTTGTTTGATGAATTAAATTACCATTAACCTCTGCACCTAAGACCATTTCCATCATGTAATAATGAACGTCCCCTTTAATTCTGGCTTTCTTAGCCAGCTCGATATACTCACCTGCAAAAATATCACCAATAACAGAGCCGTTAATAACAACATTCGGGGCGTTAATTTGCCCTTCAACACGACCACCGTCTGAAATACGTACAACAGCACCGCTGCCTGGCTCTGCAATTAAATTGCCTTTAATAACACCTTCAATTTGCAGACCACCTTTAAACTTAACATCACCTACGATCTCGGTCTTTTGCGATATCAAAGTATCGTAATGGCTGGCGGCTGTTTTATCTTTACTACTAAACATTATGCGTCCTTTTGAGACCATTCAATGGTTTCTTCTACGCGCTGCGCTTTATTGCCCGAGGACTGTAAAACGACCTGCACTTGTTCAACTTTAAAACTCGCAGGTAAGGTAACTTCACCAGCGATCTCTTGGAAATAACGGAAACTGAATTTAACACCCAGCTCATTTACATTTTTATCGATGTCTCGAAGTGGAATTATTTTACGCTTTCCTGCTTCGGTACCCACAAAATTAACCGCCGCCAAACCTTTAATGTAACTGGTATTATCTGCGACTTGGGTCATCATGATGCTGTAACGATATTTACTGGCTTGATCTAAGGGCAAAATATCGATTTTACTGATCCGCAGCCCTTTATCTTGTCCACTTGGCGCCATAATGCCTTTATAGAAAGAAACCTCTTCTTCTAATGTCGCTACCTGAGCCTTAAGTGATTTAACCGTTTGGCGGATACCTTCAGCCGCTTGACGATCAACTTCGCCACCCTTTTCTAAAGCCCCAACACGCTGACGAAAACCACGAATTTCTTGATCAGCAGCAATGATTTGTTCTTGCAGCTGATCTCTTTCTTCATTCAATGCGTGGCGTTCATTTAAACTGGCATACTGGCCTGCGAAAAAACATCCACCCGCCACAGCAGCAATAAAAAGTAAAAAATAAACACTGCGCACAAAGCGCTGCCATGGATCGTAACGCACCAAGCTCAAGCGCTCTTGTTTACTGCCTTTTACAACGGCCATTCAAACGTCCTTTCTTTCAAACTTTATTACGGTAATAAGCCAACGACTTGTAAGCCTGTTTGCTCAGGTATACCGAATATAATATTCATGTTTTGAACCGCTTGCCCTGATGCACCTTTCACCAAATTATCAATCACCGATAAGATAACGATAAGTCCGGTATCTTGATGCTGATGAATCGCAAGACGACACATGTTGCTGCCTTTCACTGAGCGTGTCTCTGGATGACTGCCAGCTGGCATAACATCAACAAAAGGCTCATTGGCATAACGTTCTTCAAACAACTTTTGTAAGCCATCAATACCCAAAGCCTCTACATCAGCGGTTTTACTCGGTGCATAAATCGTTGAATGGATACCACGAATCATTGGCGTCAGGTGAGGAACAAACGTCAGATTGACATTAGTGCCCGCCGCCTTTGTTAAGCCTTGACGAATTTCGGGTAAATGACGATGCCCTGATACAGCATAGGCCATCATTGACTCACCTGCTTCGCAAAATAAAGCACCAATTTTTGCCTGACGGCCAGCGCCACTAACACCCGACTTACAATCAGCAATAATGCCTGACGATTCAATTAAACCCTGCTCCAATAAAGGAATCAGCGCCAATTGTACCGACGTTGGATAACAGCCTGGCACCGCAATAAGACGAGCTTGTTTTATCTGTTCACGATTGACTTCCGGCAAACCATAAACAGCTTCTGGTAATAATGATTTGGCGCCATGAGGCTGGTTGTACCATTTCTCCCATTCATCCGCATCTTGTAAACGGAAGTCCGCACTAAGATCAATGACTTTAATCCCTTGATCCAATACTTGCTGCGCTAACGCATGCGCAACACCATGAGGGGTCGCAAAGAAAACCACATCACAAGGTGCTAAGTTTTCTGCACTCGGTTCAGAGAAGCATAAATCAACATGTCCACGCAGGTTTGGAAACATCTGCGCTACCGGAATACCTTTCTCGCTACGCGAAGTAATAACGGTTAATTCAACTTCTGGATGCTGACTTAACAGCCTTAATAACTCAACGCCGGTATAACCCGTGCCACCAACAATACCTACTTTAATCACTTGCGCGCCTCTAATCTAAGATACAGGACCTATAAAGATGCTTATAATAAGCCTTATCGAAAGAATTGTTAGTTCAGACGGATAAAAAATTCGTATAATTTGCAGCAATCGACAAAACTTACCTTATTACAAGAATAATTAGGAGGCATGAGGATACTCATATGCAGGTAAAAGAAAGCCAGATATCCCTTGCCCTACTTGCTACTGTCGTCGGCCTACTCAGTGCAGGCTTTATTACCTTATTCCGTCTAGCTTACGAAATGCCGTTAGAACATTGGCTACCTAATGGCAGCCATGAAGACTTTGAATCGCTATCCAGCGAAACCCGCGTTATTTTACTCCTTAGCTCAACCGCCCTTCTAATTTTTATATTTAGCCGATTACAGCCCCACCAGCGCAAAATTGGTATCGGCCACGTTTTGCAACGAATCGAACAACATCAAGGTTATTTACCAAAAACAAACCTTATCGCTCAATTCTTTGGGGCAATCATTGCATTGATCGGGGGTCACAGCGTTGGCCGAGAAGGTCCTGCTGTTCATATTGGTGCAGGTACCGCTAGCCAATTGGGTCAATGGTTAAAAACCCCTCATCATCGTTTACGTATTTTGGCCGCCTGTGGTGTCGCCAGTGCGATTTCAGCGTCTTTTAATACCCCTATGGCGGGAGTGATTTTTGCCATGGAAGTCGTCTTGCTGGAATACAGCATCAGAGGCTTTATTCCTATTATTCTTGCTTCGGTTACCGGCGCAATCGTAACCCGAGCGGTATTTGGTAATGAAATCGCTTTTGTTGTGCCGTCTCTTGAAATGGGCTCTTTATTAGAAATTCCCTATATTTTATTGCTTGCACTTATCTGTGGCGGTATCGGTAGCTTATTTGTAGCTTCTGTAAGATTTATGCAGCGCTGGAATACCCGTCCTATGTGGCAAACCTGGGGATTACTTGGCATTTGCACGGCCATCACGAGCCTTTATTTACCAGAGGTCATGGGAGTAGGTTATGACAGTGTAAACTCTTGGTTAAAAGGGGATGTTGTTATTGGTTTAGCGATCGCATTACTGTTCGCTAAACTCTTTCTCTCTGGGTGGGCAGCGGCCATGAGCTTTCCCGGCGGCCTGATTGGCCCTAGTCTTTTTATGGGAGCGGCCATCGGTGTGCTGATGGGACAGTTGTCATCCCTATTAATGCCCAACTACCCGGTTAACATTGGATTTTATGCAATGCTAGGAATGGGCGCGATGATGGCCGCGGTATTACGCGCTCCGTTAGCCGCACTGATGGCACTGTTAGAGCTCACGGCAAACCCTAATATTATTCTTCCTGGCATGATGGCGATTGTGGTTGCGAGCTTAACCGTCACTGAGATTTTTCATCTTCCTTCTATTTTTCGTATTCAGACGAATATCGATATCAATCAAAATCCAGTTCAGCAATTATTGCGTAATACTTGGGTTGGCCAGGTTATGTCGCAAAATTTTGCCAGCAGTCAACGTTTGATTAATCTTGATGGCGCACAATTAATTCTAAGCCGACAGCCTGCTTGGGTTTTTATTGAAAGCGAACAGCAGTTATTATTATCGACAGATCTCGCGCGCTTTATCGAAAGCCAGACAGATGAGCTTAGCCGAGAAGAAACAGATACCTCTGACCCAGATCATTTTCAAATTGACTGTTTATTACTTCCGGGGGATCGAAAAATGGTAAAATCGATTTCTTTGATGGCTGATCTACAGAATGCTTTAGACCAGATGCAGCAACATCACATAGAATGGTTAGTTGTGCACCGTGATGAACAATTTAATCAGGTTGTTGGCATTATCAGCCGTGAAATGATTGAGCAGTATTATCGCTATCAGCCTAAATCGGATAGTTGAGAATTTATAGTTGAGAATTTTTAATACTTTAACCCACCCCATTAATACAAAGAGAATCCCATGCTCTGGCTAAAAGCCTTTCATATTATTGCCGTTGTAACTTGGTTCGCCGCTTTATTTTATTTGCCGCGATTATTCGTTTATCACGCAATGTCAGAAGATCAGGTTAGCAAAGATCGCTTTAAGATCATGGAGCGTAAGCTGTATCGTGGCATCATGACACCTTCTATGGTGGTCGTGCTTGCCCTTGGCATTTGGATGCTCACGCTGAACCCAAGTTATTATTTTAGCCAAGGCTGGATGCACGCCAAATTAACTTTCGTTGCTTTTTTAGTCGGTTATCACTTTATGTGTGGGTCATTACTGAAAAAGTTTGCCCAAGATATTAACGATAAAGGCCATGTCTTTTATCGCTGGTTTAACGAAGTACCGGTTTTATTTTTAATCGCCATCGTAATCTTGGTCGTCGTTCGGCCTTTTTAGCGGCAGCTTTGGTCGCGTACTAAAAAACAAACAAGGTTGGTTTTATAAGCGCTAGCATGATTGAGTATTTATTCCACGAGACGCCGTGAATACGGTCCCTGTAGGCTTGGGCTCGGCTCCTGCCTCACACACTCGCTCTATAAACACTCAAAAATGCTAACTCGAGTATTTCCAGATTTACTATTTATCCAATTTATAAAATAACGAATACGAGTCCTTTATGTCTTACTCAATTAACAAATCCCAAGATCTTTTTGAACGTGCACAAGAATTTATTCCCGGCGGCGTTAACTCCCCAGTACGTGCTTTTAAAGGCGTAGGCGGCACTCCAATTTTCTTCGAACGTGGTGAAGGCTCGTGTGTATTTGATGCCGATGATAATCGCTACATCGATTACGTCGGTTCTTGGGGCCCAATGATTATGGGGCACGCTCGTGGCGACGTCATCGAAGCGGTAAAAAAACAATTAGACCAAGGCTTAAGTTTTGGTGCGCCAACCGAAATCGAAATCGAAATGGCCAAAACCGTCTGTGGCATTATGCCAGGTATGGACATGGTTCGTATGGTGAACTCAGGCACTGAAGCCACCATGAGTGCTATTCGCTTAGCCCGTGGCTTCAATGGTCGCGATAAGTTAGTGAAATTTGAAGGCTGCTATCACGGCCACGCTGATTCGTTATTAGTTAAAGCCGGTTCTGGCGCACTAACGTTAGGCGTTCCTTCTTCACCAGGTGTTCCTGAAGGCGTTGCCAACGATACCGTTACGTTAAACTTCAACGATGTTGACGATGTAAAAGCTTACTTTGAAAAAGAAGGCGATAACGTTGCCTGCATCATCGTTGAGCCTGTTGCTGGGAATATGAACTGCATTCCTCCAACAAAAGAATTCTTACAATGCCTTCGTGATGTGTGCGACCAATACGGCGCCGTCTTAATCTTTGATGAAGTGATGACAGGTTTCCGCGTATCCCTAACCGGGGCACAAGGTTATTACGGCATTCAGCCAGACCTAACAACATTGGGGAAAGTGATCGGTGGTGGTCTGCCAGTAGGCGCTTTCGGCGGTAAACGTGAAATCATGGAATACCTAGCGCCAATCGGACCGGTTTATCAAGCGGGCACATTATCGGGTAACCCTCTGGCGATGGCGGCAGGTTTAGCCATGATGAAGTCGGTTCAACAAGATGGCTTATACGAACAACTGAATGCCCGTGTAGAACAACTATGTACCGGCCTTAAAGCCGCGGCGGATAAAAACGGCATTCCTTTCACAACCAATAACGCAGGCTCCATGTTTGGCTTCTTCTTCACCGAAGCCGATAAGGTGAATAACTTTGCGCAAGTCTGTGAATGTGACCAAGAAGCCTTTAAAGCCTTCTTCCATGGCATGCTAGAACAGGGTGTTTATCTTGCACCTTCTGCTTTTGAAGCCGGTTTTATGTCTGCGGCGCACAGCGAGCAAGATATCAACGATACCATTGCTGCGGCCGATATCGTCTTTGCTCAAATGGCAGTGAAGTAGCATGACCCTTCTACTAACCGTTAGTGGGCAGCTCCTATTGCTGCTTAACGCGCTGTGGATGCTTAAAACGTGGCAGCCAAAAGACGAAACACCCGGTTGGTATGCCGCTGCATTTTGCAGTGGCTTACTGATCTGTTCTTTTTCTGCGTCAAACTTGTTGGCCCATGTGATTGAGCTAATACCGATGTTTTGGTTTGAGCAGCTTGCGCTATATGCCGCGTTTCCATTGCTAACGTTTGTATTAATGGCACTGGTTGCACGTTTTGATTGGCCCAAAGAAGCATGGGGAAGAATTTTATTAGGTGTGTGTGGTATTTATTGGGTATGTCAGCAAACCCAGCAGTTAGACCACCTCTTATTGGTTTCTAGCATGCTTAGCGTAATATTAACGTTACGTTTAATGACGCTAACAGATCAATTGTGCATTAAACAAAAAAGCCTACTGCTGGCTTGTTCATTGATCGCATTCCTCTTAATCGCTTATGCCTTATTACTGGATTCTCAAAGAACGGGGTTAGAGCTAGGGCTTGGATTTTTACTGTTAACTATAAATCGCATTTTTTGGCCTTTGAGCCAAAACATCAATAGCCAAAAGACTGAACAATAACGAATTATTGAACTAACCTAAGATAAGAGCCAAAACAATTTTGTTTAGGATTGTTTTGTTTTTTTATCTTAGGAGTTATGTATGAGTCACATGAGCCATGCGCGCATTGCTTTTTACCAGCAAGCCAATCGCTTTTTCACTTTTGTAGTCTGGGGATTATTTATATTCTCTTTAGTGCTTGCTGGCTGGTATGACAGCTGGACAGAAGCGCTCGTAGTTGGCCTACCTGCCGCATTAATTCCTACCCTACTTGCGAAAACTCAAGCCACCAGTGCTGCAACACGAATATCCTTTGGTATTTCATTAATGATTTTTGCCGCCCTGCATATTCAGCAAGGCCACGGCATGCTAGAGCTTCACTTTGGGATATTTGTTAATTTGGCAATGCTTCTTTACTTTCGTGATTGGCGCCCAGTACTCGCTGCTGCTGGAACCATTGCAATACATCACTTGTTATTCAGCTATCTTCAAGAATCTAATAGTAATATTTATATCTTTGAAGACCGAAACTCTTTCAGCATCGTGCTAATTCACGCTGCATACGTTGTTGTCGAAGCAGGTCTTATTATCTATCTATGCCTTAAATCTGAGCTTGAATTTGTACAGTCAGAAGAGTTAAGTGAAATTGGTAGCCACATAAGCAAAGAAGGCGACATTGATTTACGATATCGTGTAAATAATGCCAAGAGTGACTTTAGCAAAGGCTTTAATCGATTCTTTGAGCAGCTTGATGCTCTCGTAAGCAAGGTCGGCGGGTTAGCACTACAGCTGAACTCTACCGGAGAATCTTTCAGTAAAAGCACTCAAGCCATGGCGAGCGGCGCTCAAAAGCAACAACAAGAAACTGATATGATCGCCACCGCAACCAATGAAATGACGGCAGCAATGCAAGAAGTGAATCATTACGCAACCGATGCAGCCAATGCAGCTGGTGAAGCGGATGTTGCCGCAAAAGACAGTGAAGAAAGAATAGATCGCGCACAAACAACCATTAAAGATTTGGCGCAGCATATTGACCGAGCCTACAGCGTTATTCAAAACTTGGATGAAGAAAGTAGCAGTATTGGATCTGTATTAACCGTTATTCGAGGCATTGCAGATCAAACCAACTTGTTAGCCCTAAACGCTGCCATTGAAGCTGCACGTGCTGGTGAACAAGGCCGTGGATTCTCAGTTGTAGCAGATGAAGTGAGAACACTTGCTTCTCGAACTCAGCAAAGTACTGAAGAAATTCAACACATGATCGAGAAACTGCAAAAAGGCAGTCAAGATGCAGTAAATGCTATGGATACCAGTAAGAAAAGTGCTGAATCCAGCGTTCAACAAACAGAAGAAACCAAAGAACGGCTCATTATTATGAAAGGATCTGTTGGAACCATTCATTCAATGAACCAACAAATTGCTCAGGCTGTTTCAGAACAGCATCAGGTCGTTAGTGAAGTGAATAATAATATCACCAGTATTCGTGATATTAGCCAAGAGACAAATGATCGGGCTGAAGAAGCCGCTCAAGATGGTGAGAAGCTAATTACCATGTCATCTGATTTACGAGGCCTTTTGGCGCAATTTAAAACCAGTGAATAATTCCACTCTCAAGAATCTCACACTCAATAACAACCGCCCTAGGAAATCACTAGAGACCTAGGGTGGCATCAATATCATTTTGCAGCGAAGTTACTCTTTGCTGCAAAATGCCATCGCTATTCAAATAAAGCTTGGCTCGTTGTAATAACTGCTGAGCTTGCGACAAATTACCCAGCTGATAATTCAACCACGCCTGACGATAAAAAATAGCCGAATTACGGGGCTGAATTTGGCGAGCTTGGTCAAGATAGGATAATGCTTGGCGATTATCCCCTTGTTGGCGCGCTTCCTCAGCTTGAGATAACAAAACCTGAATCGCTGGGTGGTGCTTACCTTCATCCAAGCGGATTAACGAATGACCCTGCCCTTGATATTCTTCATGGCTTTGCACAGAGCGTGGATCATTTATTTGGCTATTCGGTAAAGAACTACACCCAGATAAAAAGCTTATTACAACAAAAATTAAAACAACCAATCGAACCACGAGCCACCCCCTTCATTATCTTTTAATTGCGAATCTGATTCAGAGCCTGAACCTGCGGCTGATTTATCACATGAAATAATGCGCCCATCCAATGCGCCAGGCATAAAGGGCATTTTACGAATACCACACTCAGGCTCAACGACTTGGCCTTGGCTATTTACCCAACCCCAATCCAGTTCAACCAACGGCGTTAATGGCTCTAGGCCTGACTGCATAAAGATGTCTTCCCAAATAGGCAAAGCCCCCCCTGCTGCAGTAAAGGGCATCGACTTATTATCATCTCGACCAACCCAGATAACACCTAAATGTCGATCATCAAAACCGGCAAACCAAGCATCTCGCTGATCATCGCTGGTCCCGGTTTTGCCTGCTATTTTAGTCGTATTAAAGGTACGAGCTAAGCGCTTACCCGTGCCTTGAACAATGACCTGCTGTAGACCATAACGCAAATTCTCCATGACATAAGGAGGAAAAACCTGTTCGCCCTTAGCGGCATAAGAGGTTAATACTTTATTATCATTGGTCGTTAAAGCCTGAATACTTCTAGGCTCCATAGCAAAGCCACCTGACGCATAGGTTTGAAACATTTGCGTCACTTGTAAAGGTGACATAGCCAATGACCCTAGCAATATAGAAGGATAAGGTGGTATATCTTTGTCGACACCTAAGCGTTCAAACGTATGAACAACTTGTTCAATGCCAACCGTCATTCCCAATCGTGCCGTCGCTTGATTGAGCGATTTAGACATAGCATCGACTAGAAATACGGGGCCATAATCTTTGCGGTCATAATTTCGAGGTTGCCATAAGCTGCCATCCTGGCCCGATACACTCACCGCTTTATCATCAATAATGGTTGACCAATTATAGCGCCCAGATGTCAACGCCGTTAGATATACCGCAGGCTTAGCCAAAGAACCAATGGATCGCTGAGCGTCCAGTGCGCGATTAAAACCAAAATATTGAACCCGACGAGAGCCAACAATGGCTCGTACTTCAGCACCATCAACACTCGTAACAATGGCCGCCGCTTCCAATACCGGTTGCTTAAACCCCATACGCTTTTCTAGCTTGTTAATATGTTTTTGTACTGATGTTTCGGTAGCGTGCTGCAGCCAAGGATCCAAGGTAGTAAAAATTCTTAGGCCTGTACTCTGCAAATCTTGCAGACGATAATCTTGTTGCAGCTGTCTCTTAACCAATTGAATAAACGCGGGGTATTCACGCTGACCTGCTCGACCAGAATCTGCAACTTGAATATTTTGTCCTTGGGCGTTTATGCGCTGAGTGCTGCTAATAATATTGAGTTCTTCCATTACACCCAATACCAGGTCTCGACGCTCGCGAGCCCGCTGGGGATGACGGAAAGGATTATAATAAGAAGGCCCTTTAACCATTCCAACCAATAACGCGACTTCCGATAAATCCAGCTGTTGTACATTTTTAGCAAAGTAAAAACGGCTCGCTAACGCGATACCATTAATAGAACGACGCCCTGACTGCCCCAGATAAACTTCATTCAAATACGCCTGAAGAATTTCTTCTTTGCTGTAATGCAGCTCTAATAACAAGGCCATAAACGCTTCTTTCACTTTGCGCTGCAAAGAACGCTCATTGGTTAAAAAGAAGTTTTTTACCAACTGCTGAGTCAGTGTTGAGCCACCCTGAACCGTACGGCCTGCCGCAATATTTGCTTTCATGGCTCTTAAAATGCCACGAATTGAAATACCATAATGATCAAAATAACCCCGATCTTCTACCGCCACCAAGGCCGCCACCAGCGCCGGTGGAATATCTTCGAGTGCAATTAAATCGCGATCTTCATTATGCGCTGGAAAAATTCCGCCAATATATTGAGGCTCAATACGCTCTAGGCCACGTATTTGTCCTGCCACTGACAACTGTTCAATACGGCCATCAGTCAACGACAACCGTATTTTTACGGCATCCTCTGTGCGATCAGCAAACGAAAATGCACGCCGATAAATAATCCAATCGCGGCCATCACGACCATAGGTGCCTGGGCTCACAACATGGCTAACCGCTTTATAGTCATTCCACTGTAACTCTGCTTTTAATTGCTGAGCGGATAATAATAATCCAGGATAAAGAGACAGTGGGCGCGCATAAACCTTTGCTGGTAAGGCCCATTTATTGCCATCAAATTGTGAGCGCACCTGTGCATCCAGATAGACTAGCCATACCGAAAGCGCCAATATAAAAAGAATGGATAAACGCCAAAACCAAGACCATAGAGTCTTTTTTAAGGAGGATTTCTTTTTGGGACTAGATTTCACAGCCCTAGTCGGCTTTTTAGCAGTTTTCATAGCGCCATATGCTACCACAGACTGACTTAGTCATATGCCGGAGTTCTGTTAAACTAACCCTAAGATAAAATAATTGTTCCCATCTATAGAGATATCACTCATGGCTAAGTACCACATATACGGCATCGGCAACGCATTGGTCGATAAAGAATTTGAAGTTAAAGATGACTTCTTCTCGGATCTTAAGATTGAAAAAGGCATGATGACCTTAATTGAAGAAGATCAGCTAGCCGAACGCTTAGCCGTCTTGAACGATCGCTTTGGTCTGAAGAAGCGTGCTTGTGGTGGCAGTGCTGCTAATACCATTATCGGTGCTAGCTACTTCGGCGCCAAAACCTTTTATAGCTGTAATGTTGCTAACGATGAAGCGGGGGATTTTTACATGCAAGACATGACCGCCGCGGGTGTTGATACTAACTTAAGCGACGATCGTGATGACGGTGTGACCGGTAAATGCCTAGTCATGGTGACACCCGATGCTGAACGTACGATGAATACCTATTTAGGTATTACGACTAACTTAGAACAAAAGCATATTGATGAAGCAGCACTAGCCGACTCGGAATACGTATACATCGAAGGCTATTTAGTAACATCGGACCTTTCTCGTGCTGCCGCGATTGAAGTGCGTAAACTGGCTGAAAAAAATGGCATTAAAACCGCCCTCACTTTTTCCGATCCTGCGATGGTCCAGTTCTTCAAAGACGGTTTAAAAGAAATGATCGGCGATGGTATTGATCTATTATTCTGCAATGAAGAAGAAGCGATGTTATTCGCCGATGTCGACAACCTTGAAGACGCGATAGCCTTCATGAAAACCCAAGCAAAAACCTTTGCCATTACCTTAGGCAGCAAAGGCGCAATCGCTTTTGATGGCAAGACAACTCATCAAATCGAAGCTAATCCAGTAACAGCTCTCGATTCAAACGGTGCTGGTGATATGTTTGCGGGTGCCTTTATGTACGCAATCACTCATGGTCACGACTTTTCCGCGGCGGGTCGTTTAGCCAGCGCAGCATCCTCTAAGGTTGTGAGCCAGTTTGGTCCTCGCTTAGAAGCGGAACAACATACGCCACTAAAAGCCGTGCTGTAAAAAACCTTAGCGAGCATTAAGCCCTAAAGCGCTTAATGCTCGCTTGAAACCTAGCTTAACGTCTTCGCTTGTACCGCTTTATCGCTGTCTTCCATCGTGAACGAACGACCTTTTTGGCGAAACTCACGAATAACGTAATAAATAATTAAGCCTGCCTTATCTACCCGACACTGAGCGTATCCTTCTTGAGTTCTATCTTGTAGATCTAAGAAAATATCAAAATACTCTGTCGCTTCTCGACTCGAAGCAGAATCAATATAAACATAGGCATCGTCAGGCAATAAATGGCGCATAAAAGCACGACAATGCTCCATCGCATCACCGATACCACCGGCTTTTCCTTGTAAATCAAAAGGCTTTTCCTGACCGCATGCCGATAACAGTCCGGTTAATAGCAAGATCACAAAGTAAGAGATAGGCTTCATTGGGTTTCACTGTTTAATCTTTAATCAACTAGAGTATAGCGGATGCTCAAAATTTGAACTGTGAAATCTGGTACATAGAAGGTAACTAAACAGACATGTTAAGTAAGCTTAGTACCTTAGCATGAGCTCAAATACTGATACTACATCAAGTACTCTTGGCGGATAGGATGGAAATGGCAAGCGGCTTCGACCAAAGATCCAGCCGTCAGCTTAGGTACACCATAAACTTCGGTGCTGATGCCATACGCTTGCTGTACTTTTTTTAGCAACAGATCAAAGTCTCCATCCCCTGAAAGTAAAATGATGGTATCGACATCGCCAGACGCGGCAGCTTCCATTACATCAATGGTGATACCCACATCCCAATCACCTTTTGCCGAACCGTCACTGCGCTGAATATAAGGCTTCAGCTTTACATCAAAACCAATATGTTTTAACGCATCCTGAAACTTAATTTGCTGATCGTCACCTTTATGAATGGCATAAGCCAGAGCAGATACAATGTCACCCTGCTGGGCAATCTTCTTCCAAAAACTACGATAATTAAAAGGCCGGCCATAAGCATCACGAGTCGTATAATAAATATTCTGTACGTCGACAAAGATCGCAATTTTTTTCATACATACACCCTTAAAGAAAAAGCCATTATCCTAACGAATAATGGCTTTCATAAGTACTAATGTTTAAAACCAAGCATTTTAAAAACTGTATTTTGCACCGATATTAATCGAACGAGGTTTGCCTGGGCGAAAGCCATAAGGTTTTACACCCGCAATATATTGCTCATCAAATACATTATCGATCGTGCTATAGAATTGCAGGTCGATCAAATATTGATAGCTCGCACTCACATCAACAATCGTATGCGCTTCAATCAAATCGGCTTTATCAATACGGCCTTCACCCGGCACATTGCGCATTTCACTTTGATATAAAAGCGATGTATTTAGTTGCCACTTATCTTGCCCAATACCGAGTTGAACATTCAAGCGATGCTCTGGTAAATAACCAATTTCATAACCCTCTTCAATCAACTGGCCTGTTTCACCAAAGGCACCCGTGCTATCGACAAACGCATCACCAAATTCACCATGACTGTAGGTATATGTTGATGACATAGGCACCCTAAACTCACCCAGTAATAACTGACGATTCCAACCCGCTTCTAAACCATAAACAACGGCGCTGCCTGCATTAGATTGTTCGCCCGTATTATTGTTATCGCAGGATCCCTGCGCAAAACTGCAAGTACCACTGAATTCGCTGTAATTATTCACAAAAGCAATCACTTCAGCTTGGCCACCGAATGCCCAATCACCGGAAAAACGTGTGCCTAATTCAAAGTTAGTACTTTCCTCTGGATTAACATCATCCGCAGTGCCTGGCGTCGCCGCAGTGAAGCCTTTATAAATTCCCGCTAAAATACCAATCTCTTCCGTTAGCTGAGAATAAACACCAATACCAGGCAACCAAACAGATTGCTTCAACGTATTTTCAGATTCTTTAATGCCCGTAATTTTTCCATACGTGGTTTTAGACGATTCAATATTTTCATGACGAAGGCCTAAGCTGACGACCGTATCATCAATTTGGATTTTATCTTGAATATATACAGCAACGGCTAACGCATCGTTTTTATTGCGCGCAGTGGTTTTATACGTGCCCGTAACCGCCTGCAAAACACCACCAACAAACATCGTATAATTCTGCTCAGTATGATGACGCTCAACTTGGTCTCGATGAATACGAATACCCACCTCGACATCATTTTGAAAACCAAAAAAATCATAGCGGTTATTAATGCGTGTCTGAATTCCCTGGGAGAAAAACTTACGTCCGTTATTGCCAAGACGCAACTGCTGATCGGTATTGGCACTGCTCGCCTCACCCGTTAATACATTGTAATAAGCGGCATTAGCAATAGGATCAGACAGCACACCATCAAGGGTTATATTACTGGCATTAAATCCATTGATTTTGAACCAGTCACGATCAAAGTTATTACGATACACATCGGTCGTCACAACAAAGTCATCAACTTCTAGCTGATGCGTTAATTGAAACTGTTCATGGGTCCATTCACTCTTATCCAATCTAGACGCGGCATAACGGCGATTAGCATCAGCTTCAAAATCATTTCGCGTTAAACCTAGATACGTTTCATTGGCATCTTCATCGGCATAACCCAGCTTCAATAAAAATAACTGATTCACTTCCCCGAGTATTTGCCAGCTGGTTTGCAAATTGACATCGTTTCTTTCAAAGCCGGTATTATCATTCGCCCCTGCACCATCGAGATCTTTAAAGCCATCAGCACTGACGTTTAAACCTTCAATTAAATAACCAAACTGATCGATTTGCTGACCTTGAAAAAGATTGTAGCGCTGAAAATTATCACTGCCGTACTGAACGTCTAATTCACCAGTGGATTCATAAGGAATCTCACGGCTTACTAAATTGATCGCGCCACCGACGGTCGCAGGGCCAAATTGAATGGCAGACGGCCCTTTAAAAACTTCTACCGCACTCATGCGTGACATGTTTGGAAAATAATACGCCGCTGGCGCAGAATAAGGCGCAGGTCCTGAAAGAATGCCATCTTCCATGACCGTGATTTTCTTACTGCGCTCAGGAGATGTTCCGCGTAACCCAATATTAGGGCGCAAACCATAACCGTCTTCCTCCTGAATATTTACCCCAGGAACTGCGTTTAAGATTCGGTGCAAGTCTGTATATTCAAAGGTATCCAAAGCGACGTCGTCAATTAACGTGGCCGAACCTGGTTGGCGCAAGACTTCGTCTTTACCGCCGGTAATATAAATATGATCGAGTTCAATCCCCTCTTCTGCAACAGCGGAAAAAGGTGATGAAATAAGGCCTAAAGCCAAAGACAGAGAATAAATAGCAGGAGATAAATTCAAAACGACGAATTCCAGCAGATGATTTTTAGAGGGGCATTACAACATAAATGAGAATCATTT
>PJEL010001747.1_pt1 | contig 21021 bp, 26 predicted proteins | sample 1853271 | NCBI WGS metagenome assembly PJEL01 (sample SAMN08108733, study PRJNA415343) | Invertebrate metagenome, whole genome shotgun sequencing project. | host: Globobulimina | place: Sweden: Gullmar Fjord | collected 2015-08
TCGACACAGAAAACAACTAAACAGGGAAATAAGATGGACCTATCAATTGAAGAATGCCAATTCCTGCTCAACGCAGTCAACGCTCAAGCCAAGGCCGGATTTCAGGACGGTTTGAACGGAAGCCAAAAGGCGATGGTTGTTGTTATGAAACTTCAAGCCTATGCAGCGTCGATCCAAAGCGATGTTGAGAACGCTCCGGTTGCCGGGAATGCAAATGGCGCTGATGTTCCAGAAGCAGAATTGGTGGAATGATCTATGGTTGACTTTGTCGGCCTTACCGCGACAGCACAGAGGCTGATCTCAGAAAACGGGAGGAGCGTAACGCTCCTTCAATTCGACAGCGATCCTGCCGACGCCGACCAGCCTTGGGATGGCGCGGCAGACATTCGCACCGACCCAGACGATACGCTTACGCTGGACGCGGTGTTCGTCAGTCCGAGTGGTGCGCCTTCGCTGGGCTTCATCGCGGTCACCAGTGACCTCATAAAGCTGGCCGAACAGATCATTATCATTTCGCCGGGAGCCTCGCGGGACGTGACGGGGTTTCAGGAGGTGGATGATGGCGGCACCAATTGGAAAATCACTGCCGTTGAGGTGTTGCGCCCAGCAGCGGACGTTGTCCTCGCATACATGGGGCTGAAACGATGACTGCGACATTCAACGAAGCCAGAAACGATATGCTGACCGTGTTCAAAGACGCATGGGACGCCGGGGCGACGAATCCGACCCTCGTGGACTATCCAAACGTGACACCGGCCAACGGCGTGAAGCTGCCACCGGACGCAGATCTATCGTGGGCGCGCGTGACGATCGCCAACACACTCGGTCGGCAGGAGACGCTTTCCGGCGCGCAGGCGACACAAGCATTTGAGCGAATGGGGGTTTTAACGGTACAAATTTTCACACCTTTAGGAGTGGGATTGTCAGAATCCGATCTGCTCTCTAAAATCGTGACAGACGCATATCAGAAAACGTCGACGCCTAACCAAGTTTGGTTCAGGAACGTGAGGATGAATGAAATTGGCCCAGATGGTGAATTCTACCAGACAAATGTGCTAGTTGATTTTACATATAGCGAAATTGCATGACCAAAGGAGAAACAAATGGTTGCGCTTCTCAAGATTGACTCAAACCTCACCGGCTTGAGCTACGCCGAGGAAGAGACGATCGGCGTCCTTCCCGTCACACCAATTTGGATTCCATTGGAGCCGAATGAATACACGGACTTTGGCGGTCAGCTGACAACGATCGCTCGGAACCCGATCAACCCATCCCGGCAGCGCAAGAAAGGCGTTGTGACCGATCTGGATGCGTCTGGCGGGTTCTCTTCGGACTTCACCCTGACCAACATGCAGGACTTGCTGCAGGGCTTTCTGTTTGCGAACGCTCGGACCAAGACCGAGTTTGGTGGCGATAGTGAAATCACCGGGGTTACTCTCGGACCTAATGATTTTGTTGCGGCATCTGGCCTTGATGCGTTTCTGGTTGGCGATCTGGTCTTTGCCAATAACTTCACTGACAACAACGGTCTGTTTACGGCAACTGTTGTGACAGCCACAAATCTGACTGTGGCTGAAACCACCGTGGCTGAAACTCCTCCTGCGACTGCGACCCTCGTTAAGGTCGGCATGGAAGACCCGATAGGCGATGATATCGATGTGGTCGTTTCTGGAACGCTCCCGACTTTGATATCAAATGGCACGTTTGATTTCACGGACCTTGGCCTTGTCGAAGGCGAGTGGATTTTCGTTGGCGGCGATACCGTTGGTGACCAATTCGTCAATCCTGAGAATAACGGATACAAGCGGGTTCGATCTATCACCGCAACCACACTGACTATCGACAAGACTGACTCCACGATGGTTGCCGAAACGACGACAAGCGTCAATCTGCAGATCTTCATTCCGCGCACGATCAAGAACGAACTCGGAGACGATATCGTTCGCCGCACCTACAATTTGGAGCGGACGCTGGGCAAGGCAGACACCGGGGACGTCACCGATCAGTCCGAATATCTGGTGGGCGCGGTTCCCAGCACCTTCTCGCTGGCTATCCCAACGGCTGACAAGCTGGTTGCAGAGATGGCGTTTGTGGCGACGGACAACGAGCAGCGAACAGCATCGACTGGGCCGAAGTCTGGAACCCGTCAGGCGCTTGTCGAAAGCGATGCGGTCAACACATCGTCAGATATCGCTCGGACCAAACTTGCGCTCGTGGTGCCGGGGGACGCAGCGCCGACGCCTCTGTTTGCGTTTGCGACTGAAATCAACCTGTCCATCGATAACAACGTATCTCCGAACAAGGCGGTCGGTATCCTTGGCGCGTTTGAAGTCACAGCCGGGACGTTTACGGTGAATGGCGACATGACGGTTTATCTCTCAGAGATTGCTGCCGTGGCCGCTGTGCGTGACAACGAGGATATCACGTTCGATACCTGCATCTGGAAGGACAACGCAGGTTTCATTTTCGACATTCCGCTTATCGCGCTCGGTGATGGCCGCGCGAACGTTGAGCAGGATGCGCCGATCACGCTTCCACTGACACTGGACGCTGCAACGGCTGCGAAGATCGATGAGAACTTGGATTACACTCTGATGTTCTGCTTCTTCGATTATCTACCAGACGCAGGCGATATAGATTTGTAAGGAATGAGGGCCAGCGTTATGCTGGCCTTCTAACCTACAGAGAGAGATGAAAAAATGTCACTTTACGAAAATCACGCGACCGACAAGAAGTTTGAGAAAACTGGTGTCTGGGTCGATTACGGTGGGTTCCGCGTCAAGATTGCCAAGGCCGGTGGTGCGAACCGCAAATACACCGCGATGGTTGAACGCGAAACAAAGCCTCTGCGCCGAGCCATGCAGGCCGGGACGCTTTCGGAGGATCGCGCCAAGCCGATCATGATCAAGGTATTCATCAAAACGATCATTCTCGGATGGCAGACTTTTGTCGATAGCGAGGACTTGACCGAGGATCAAATTGCCGGGGCATCCGAAGAGACAACCGTCGAGGACGGTGGCCTGTGGGTCAGCGGAATCGAGCAGCAAGACAAGTCCATCGAGCCGTTCAACGACGAGAATCTCGAAAAGGTTCTGACCGATCTTCCTGCCGTGTTCAATATGATCAAAGAGGACGCGCTGGCCGACGATATCTTCAAGCAGACCATGCGGCAGGAAGAAGCAAAAAACTCGTAGACGTCCTGCTCTATACGGTCGAGCAGGGCGAGCACGAGGCAATCGTGATTCGGCAGTGTATGGCAACGGGCAAGCCACTGCCGAAGAAAATCCAGAACGCGCCGGAGTTGGAGCCGGGACTTTGGTTCTACATGCAGGCTTTCTTGGAGTTGGAAAGTGAGCGTCATATCGGCCTCGATATCGGTCCCATTCCTCGCAACGCGATCCGCGACTATGCGATCGAGTTGGAATTGACCGATGAAGAGTTCGATGATTTGTACTATCATGTGAGGGCGCTCGATATTGCGTTTCTGAAGTTCAGGGCGAAAAAGCGGAAGGCATGATGGCAGATGGCAAACTTTGCGACACTAGGACAGCTTTCAAGTCGGCTGGGTATTCTTGCCAAAAAAATAGAGAGCAACGCCACGGATATCGTTCGTGGCGCTGCCAACACTGTCAATACCACAGTGGTTGTCACAACGCCGGTTGATACAGGGCTGGCGCGCTCCGCTTGGATCACGAAAATCGGAAGCGAACCGACCTTCGTTCCGAAGGAGCCACCAAGCAATCCATCCCTCGGCGCTACGATCGCACTGCGGCAGGGCAGTGAAGAAATCAAGGGCTGGAAAGCCGGAGACCCCGACATATACATTTCCAACGGTCTGCCTTACATTCAGAAATTGGAGGACGGTTCCTCAAGGCAGGCTCCGCAAGGCATGATCTCTCAGGCGCTCGTCGCTGGTAAGGATTTCGTGGCTCGGCAAAAACTCCTGAAGAGTGGGGATTAAATGGCTGAACGTTTAACGCTTATTGTCGAGGAAAAAGGCTCTCGCGTTGTCAGGCGCAATATCACTGCTATTGGAGCCGCGAGTAAGACCGCTGGCACCAACGTATCGTTTCTGACAAAGGCGCTGGCCGGGATCGCGGCAACGGCTGCGGTCGCAACCCTCGTGGCGGCTGGTGCTGCGGCAATCCAACTCGCGGACGCGCTGGCCGAGGTTTCAACCCTGCTCGATGACACGCCGGGGCAGATGGAAGAGCTATCCAGCCAGACTCTCATTCTGGCCCAGCAATTTGGATCTCTACCGACCGAACAGGCGAAAGCGTTCTATCAGGTGATCTCTGCAGGCGCTGGGGACGCGGCGACAGCCACAGAAATACTCACAGCGGCCAATAAGCTGGCCGTGGGGGGCGTTACGGACGTTTTCACGGCCACCGATGGCCTAACTTCCATTCTCAACGCCTATGGGGACGCTGCTGGGAGTGCTACGGACGTGTCAGACGCGTTCTTCGTGGCTGTGAAGGACGGTAAGACCACCGTTGACCAGTTGTCGTCCTCCATCGGTAAGGTCGCACCACTGGCCGCGTCAGCCGGTGTGGGGCTTGATGAATTGCTGGCCGCGACTGCTGCTCTGACCAAGGGCGGCATTTCGACCTCCGAATCAGTCACCGGACTGCGCGCAATCATGGCGTCGATCGTTAAGCCGACGAGCGAAGCCACGAAGCTGGCGAATTCCCTCGGTCTCGAATTCAACGTCGCGGCTCTGGAAACAAAAGGGCTTGCTGGCTTCCTAGAGGAACTCACGGCCAAGACGGGCGGCAGCACCGATCTGATGGCGCAGCTATTCGGTGGCGTCGAGGCTCTGGTTCCGATCCTCGCCTTGACCGGAGGCGCGGCAGAGGACTTCGGAAACTCCCTCGACAACATGGCGAACAAGGCTGGCTCGACAGAAGTCGCGTTCGAGAAGATGGCGAACTCGCCGGGGTTCCAGATCCGACGCCTTATCGCATCGATCAGCGCGGAGATGATCAAGCTGGGCAATATCGTCCTGCCTGCCATTACCGCATCGGCACGTTTCCTCGCGGACAACATGAACCTGATTGCCGCTGCAGCCAAAGGCGCGATCGCAGCGCTTCTGATCCTCGGCGGTCCAGCTATTATCTCCGGCCTTGTCGCGGCGGCTGGTGCCGTGAAGACTCTGACCATTGCGCTGGCGGCAAACCCGTTCGGTCTGATAGTCGTTGCGATCGGCACTGCGATCGGGCTGCTTTCCCAGCTATCCGACAAGCTGCGCATCAGCGGAACCGGATTGTCAACGCTCGGTGACGTCGCCACGGTGGTCTGGGAACGGATCACGTCCGGTATTCAGACGGTTGTTGATTTCTTCAGTTTTAGTTTCCCAGAACTGACGGGCATCGCGGAGAGCGTATTCGGAAACCTCGACCTGAGTTTCTCTGGCCTCGTGCGCGCGTATGCGGGTTACATCGATTCAATCATCGGCCTGTTCAAGGGAGCATTCTCAGCGATCGTCGCTATCTGGGGGAACCTCCCTGCCGCGTTTGCAAACCTCGGCGTGATGGCAATCAACGGCCTGATCGGCATTATCGAATCCGGTATCAATAAAATCAAAGGTGGGGTGAACGACTTCCTCGCGTTCTTCGGTGTCGAGGCCGGTTTGGTATCGACTGAGTTCGATCGCATCGCAGCCGAGTTTGAAGGTTCAGGTCAAAGCGTTGCAGAGGCATTCGCAGAGGGATTTTCAAGTTCGACTGCTGTTACGGATGCCGTGAATAGCGTTTTCGATGAGGCTGAAGAACGCGCGCAGGCACGAGCCTCGGATGCACGGCTGATCGCGCTGGCAAACGAAGGGACTCTGGCTGACGTGACTGCGCCTTCCACTCTACCGGGGACTGATCCGGTAATTCCCGGTGGCGGTGGCGGCGGTGGGGCATCGGCTTCTAAGGAGTTGAACGACAGCATCAGTGATCGGATCACTCTGCTTGAACGGCAGAAGCAATTGCTGGAAGAGATGAACGGGCCATTGATGGACGTCCAGCAAACCCAGCTTGCGCTCAAGAACCTCTTGGACGAGGGATCAATCTCGGTCGATCAATTCACTCAGGCCATGCGCAGCCTGAATGTCGAGGCGACTTCGCTGGACAACACTTTCCAAGGTGGGCTGGCAAACGGTCTGGCTCGGATCGCGGAGGGCGCGAACAACATCGGCCAGCAAATGAGCAACTTCGTGGTGGATGCATTTAGCAGCGCCACGGACGCGATCGTTGAATTTGCACGGACGGGCCAGATCAATATCCGGCAGTTTTTTCAAGACTTGTTTTCGCAGCTGCTGAAGCTGGCGGCGAACCAGCTATTCTCTCAGCTATTGAGCGGCATCGGTGGCGGTGGTGGTGCCGCAGGCGGTGGTATCGGTCAGCTTCTCGGTGGGCTTCTGGGCTTCCAGAACGGCGGCTCGTTCGAGGTCGGCGGCAACAACAGCACACCGGACAGCCAGCTTGTCGCCTTCCGCGCCACCAAGGGCGAGACGGTAGACGTTAAGACGCCGGGGCAGCAGGGGCAGGGCGGCGGCGGCACAACCGTTGTTCAGTCTCCACCAGTAAATGTGGCTGTCGTCGTGGACCAGAAACAGATAGTTGGAGCCTTCGATAATCCCGAAGGAGAGTCAGTCATTATCAACATGCTGGAGCGCAACTCCACAACCGTAAAACAGATCGCTAATTCGTAAGGAAAGCAAATGCCATTCACAACCGGGACAGCAATTTCCCCTTCTGACTTGATGAACCAGATCAACACATTCGTGACTGCGAATGGTTGGACTAAGCTGCGCGGCGAATTGGATCTGGTTCCGGCCTCTCCAAAGAACGCGCGTTACTGGCGCATCGTGATTACTGAAACTGTCAACACAGGCGATTTGGAAAAGTCGCTGAGAGAAGTCGAATTGAGGACCACGCTTGGTGGCGCGAATGTCGCGACCACTGGATCGAATTGGACAACAAGTGATGATGATGGAACGAATGTTGTCGATAATCTCGCGTCCGGTGACAGCCTGTATTGGCGGACAACGGCGTTCGTATCGTCAACCAGATTGGCATGGGTGGCGTATGATTTCGGAGCATCGACCATCATTCGGCAAGCAGTGATCACGTCACAATTTGCGAATGAAGCACCGCGCGATTTCACGATCCAATGGTCCCATGACAATGTGGCTTGGTGTACGATGCTGAAACAGACCGGCCTTTCTTGGACCGCTGGGGAAACGAAAACATTTAATTTCGATACAGCGTTTGTGGACGGCATTCATCCATCATCGACCATCAAGAGAACAACTGGTGTTGGCACGGATATATCGTTCAGCGACTTGAACGACGATTACTTCATCTGGCAGGGGCCGGGGTTCGATGCGGCTCGGCGCGTCCACGTTGGCATGCGATCAGAATACGATCTGGCGACCAATACGCACTGGCTCGATTGCGTCGGCATGACGGGTTATGACTCAAGCATCTTTGATGTGAAGCAGAACGAGAACGCTTACACCGGGGATATTGTCCTGACGTTCGATACGGGAACGGTCAATTACTGGCTCTATGTGAACAGCAGCCGAATATTCATCGCCATTCAGTCAGGCGTGACGGATTACACGACCGCCTATCTTGGGAATGGCGCTCCATTCGCGCTCCCGGCTCAGTGGTCCTTCCCACTGATCCTCGCGGCGACTAGCTCAACATTCACCGACATTGATTCGACTGCAAACAATCAATCTTCGTGCTGCGATCCCGGCGAAACCGCCAGCGCTGCGCTGCAATGGGATAACATTTGGAAAAATCCCGGCAACAGAAATGATGGCGGTGAAGCCGACGAGACAATATCAAACCCCGATTATTTCACATGGCCGTGGCATACCGGACAAGCACCAGCGGGTAACACTGTTTGGCCCAATGGCCACATTCCATCTTTGAACGGGACCGGTTCTCATTATCTGGACAAACTGGACGCAACCGATCAGTCTGATTTGCCAGTGATTGCAACCGTTATAAGTTCAACGACATATGGAAACGTGTTGGCAATGATTGGGGTCTTTGCGGTTCCAAATCCCGGCACTCTATCGCCAGAACAAGTCCTGACTATCAGCGCGCAGGATTATAAAATATTTCCGAACCGATCGCGTCGAGACGGAAACCACTTTTTTTGCATTCGGGAAGATTGATTATGACTTATGCAACAGGCTCCGGTGACTACGTCGCTCTCATGGCCGCGATTCTCGCATTCGCTAGTTCGGATGGTTGGACGCTTACTGGTGGCGGTGGCACGACTTGGCCGATCAGCAAGGGCAACGTCCGTGGTGTCGATTGGTCGACTGATACGTTCACCGCATTCGATTTCACAAACGGATCTCCCGGTGGCTCATTCACCGCTCGGAACATCAGGATTGGTCTTGGAACGACTCCCGCTCTGGCAACAACGCAGGCGGCGACAGCGACGTCCCTAATGCCGAACGCCAGCTTCGCGTTTTCAGAATGGCATATCTTTTCAGACCCAGCATCCGGCACCGACTATATCCACGTCGCGGCTCGGTTCAACAACAGCGCATATTCTGACAACTGGGCGCACATCAGCTTTGGGGAAGTCGACAAACAAGGCATGGGATATACCGGGATCGCATATGCCGCTGCGCTCAATCGAAAGGGATGGGCCAACGACAACACTGGTTCACCATCCGCAGGCGGATCGTGGAATACTCTGAACATGAGTTGCGCTCCTTTCGCTGGTGAGGCCGGTTCTGTTGATGATGCCTCCTTGGGCATTTCGTCAACGTCCTATATCATACAAGCCACCTCACCAGTGACAGCGGCCAGTGGGTATCCAGCGGTCGACACGGTTATAGAGGATGGAACTCTGCTCTTTGACGCAAGCCGGATAGGGCAAGACATTACTGGTCCGTCTGTCGGTGTGAGTGGGTCTGGTAATAGATTTTCATGGAATGTCATTCAGTCAATCCCGATGCCGCTGACCGGCGCAGTCTCATTTGCACCTCTACCATTTATCTTGGCAAATGGGACCGCAGTAGGGAACCGGATTACATGGTGCGGGGCATTTCCCGGCGTTCGTCAATGCTCGATGCAGGACTTTAATCCGGCAGATATTGTCACATTCTCGTCCGAGGATTGGATGCTGTTTCCATTCTTGAGAAAGACCGATAATTCGTTTTTGAACACGCCGGGAGCAGTCACCAGCGGTCCCGCTGGGCTGGCGTATAAAAGGGTTGCGTAATGGCCGAAGTCATAGTCGATGCGCTGGAATCTGCACAGCCTGATTTAGTCACGCCGAACAACTATCAGATAAACCGTGTCGGCGTGACGGACGATGAGTCTGGCGTTGCTATCTTCGACTCCACGCTGTCATTCAATAGCGTGTCAGGCGCGAGTGAACCGTTCGCTGGCGATGCGCACGATCTGCGGATTGTTGACACTCAGCACACGGATTACCATTTCCGCTTCTGGGTTTTCCCATCGACCATCGTTCTGTCGAATCCTCTTCTCGATACGGATATCCCGTTCGATGTCTGGAACACATTCGGATCAATCCAGTTGCTAACGTCGATCGGTGCTGTCGGAAGTTCAGTCCTGTCGTTTGATCAGACTCCTGCCGTTGACTCGATCAACGATATGCAAATCGAAACCTTCAACATGCAGATCGCTGCTGGTGAGGACACGATCGAGGCGACCGTCACTTTCGTTTATCCGCTCGGCGAATTGACGTTTGATGTATTTGCCAATATCGCCAGCGTGTTCAATATCATCCCTGACATTCCGGTTCGGGAAACGTGGGAGTTCTCGACAGATGTTCTGACCGCATACGATGGAAGTGAGCAGAGGATTTCCCTTCGGACGTCTCCACGGCGGGATATGGATTTCACTGTCGCTATCGAGGACTCCGCAGCGCGTCGACAACAGTATGCTCTCCTTATGGAAAACCTGAACGTGCCGACCTCGATCCCTGCCTATGCACACTCAACGTTGATCACACAGGCTTCGAGTATCGGGGCAACACGGATTTTCTTTGATGCCAGCCTGACCCAGATGCGGGTTGGTGAAGATCTCGCCATTATCAATCCGCAAACGGAAAATGTGCAGGTTCTAGAGGTCACGGTTCTCTATACCGATGGCGCAGACCTCGGCGCGTCTTTGAGCGAAGCAATCACTCCGGCGTTCTACGTCTATCCGTCGCACTCGATGATATTGCGGGAGCGATCGGGGATCAACATGAACCCCATCACAGGCAGTCTAAACATCAAGGCCGAAGGCGACTCGCAACCAACCCTTCCAAGGCCGGGAGCAAGCGTGACGATACAGACGATCGATGGTTTCAACATCATGGACCGCAGGCCGCTGGCTCCGGCAGACGAACTCGGTCAGTCTCGAAAGCAGGTTCTGGATTATGACACTGGCGGCAAAACAATCCTCAACAAAGCCGATCCGCATATAAAAATTGTCGGGACTCGGCGCTGGGTCATAAAACGATATGCCAACCCCGGCGACGAGGATTTCATGCGCCAGTTTATCCACGATGCGCAAGGGGCGCAGAAGGCGTGGCTGCTTCCGACTTGGTTCGCTGACCTGACTATCTCCGCGAACGATCCTCCGACAGGTGGGAACGGGCAAATCCTTGTCAACGAGCTAAATTACATCTCGCAGTTTTTCCCATATGAAACGTGGAAACATATCCAGATCGAATATGACAACCTCGATCCATCTTATCATACCGTGACCAGTGCTTCGGTAACGGGTGCCGATCTTGTTGAGCTTGGTCTCTCCCCTGCTCTGCCAAACGATCCTGAAGTTGGAAACGTAAAAACAATCAGCTTCTTGCTCAAAGTGCGCGGTGGAGACATAATCAGAAGGCAACATGCATCCCAAGATACGATCTACACTTGGGCTGTGGAAACTACGGATGATGGTTAATGGCATATCAAGACAGCGAAACAGGAATTCAGAGCGGCCAGCCTAGAGAGGTTTACAAGTTCACCGGGACTTATAACGACTATTTTATGACGAGTTATTACACGGAGTTGACGGTCGACGGTCAGCTTTATTCGCCGTTCACGATAACCCGATCACCGCTGAAGGTTGGCACTCAGGAAGAGAAGCAACTGGCGCTGGATATCAGCATCCCGTTTTCGCATCCGATGGTTGTCGAGTATGCATATGCCTCCGCGCCACCGCAACTCGTCTGTGAGATTTTCAGGGTTCACGAAACGGACCTGAATGATTCCGTTCTTCTCTGGAAGGGGTTTGTCACTTCGTTCACAGTCGAAGGTCTGGTTGCTAAGATCAGAGTCCCGTCGCTGTTCTCGTCAATCCTGCAAGGCTCCGCGCCGACGCCTCGATATCAGGCTCCCTGCAATCATATCCTGTACGATAGCAGATGCTTGGTCAGTGAAGCCGCAAATAGACAGGCAACAACTGTCGTCAATACCAGTTTAAATGTTGTCGAAGTGGCGTCCAATAGCTTCACAGAGAGCGACCTCTTGGCCGGTATGATCCGGCAGACGTCCTCCGGTGAGGCTCGTATGATAACGGCGGTCACCGGAACATCGATCACGGTTACATATCCGTTCTCTAACTTAGCGGATTCAGACGCCATTGATATCATAAGGGGCTGCGACCACAGCTTCCCGACTTGCGTGTCGAAGTTCGCCAATGGGACAAACTTTGGCGGCTTCCCTCTGGTCCCTGAACGCAACCCATTCACGAGTAAAATATAATGATCTGGTTTTCCCTCGCCCTATTCGTTGTCTCGTTTATCATCACGGCGCTGCTTGCTCCGAAGCCTGATTTTGAGAACGCCAGAGCCAGCACTCTGGATGATGCAACGTTCCCAAGAGCCACCGAGAATGCTCCCATCCCTCTGATTCTGGGTCGGGTTCGCATGCAGGGTCCAAACACCATCTGGTATGGGGACTTTCAGACAGAGGCGATCACCAACAAAGTCAAAACTGGCCTGTTCTCAAGCGAGACAGTGATTGTTGGATACAAATACTTCCTCGGAATGGATCTGGCCTTGGCTCTTGGTCCGAGTGTCGTGCTGCGCGAAATCTGGATTGACGATGAACTCGTTCTTGAACTCGACACGACCGGCGCTGCCGAGACAAGTTTCTCGATAGATGAACCTCTCCTTTTCGGTGGGCGTCAAAATGGTGGCGGATTTATCAGCGGCTGCACATTCTACAGCGGCAGTTTCACACAAACCGTCAACGCCTATGTCGAGGGCATAGTCGGAACAGGTGGCGTCCCGGCCTATCTTGGGACGAGCCACCTTGTTTTTGCCGGGGCTGAAATCGGCGAGTCCATAAACCTTCGCAAAATGGCTTTCACCATTGAGCAGTACACAAACGTTCTTCTGACGACAGGCGACGGGAAGGTAAACTCCGGCCTCGATATAAATCCAGCCGAGGCGCTTTATCAGCTAATGATCGATGATTGGTATGGCCTCGGCATTGATCCCGTCGATATCGATTTGACCTCACTCCAAACGGCTGGCAACACGCTATTTGCGGAGAGCAACGGCTGCTCAATCATTGTTACCAGTGAGTCAGATTCCAAGCGCCTGATCGATGAGATTTTGCGCCAGATCGATGGCATCATGTATCAAGACCCACTCACCGGAAAGATAGTCCTTGAGCTGGTCCGAAACGATTATGTTTTCGCTGATTTGCCTATCTTCGATGAGACCGACATTCTCGACGTGAAGAGCTTCACAAAGACCACATGGGACGAAGTCCGAGGGCAGGTAAAGGTCAGCTTCCCTCAACGAAACTCGGAGAGCGAGGCGGTCGCTGTATCGCAGGATATGGCCGTTGTGGCGACGACAGGTAAACTCAAAACGACAACGCTCGGCTTCCCATTCCTGTATGACAAAGATTTGGCGAACAGGATCGCAAGCCGGGAGCGCGCACAAATATCGGTGCCTCTGTTCCGAGCAACCCTTGAAATTAACCGGAATGCCAACACGCTCCGTCCCGGCTCTGTGTTCCGGTTCGATTGGCCAGACTATGGGATATCGGATCTGGTGATGCGGGTTCAGCGGTTCGATCTCGGTTCGCTCCTGAAGGGGCAGATCGTTATTGAGGCAATACAGGACAACTTCGCTATTTCCACGGCTGTCTTTCAAGCGCCTCAAGACTCCAATTGGGAGAATGTAGTTTATGGTCCGACGCCGATCGTAGTGAAACGGATCATTCAAACTCCGCGTTTCATGACGAACAAGTTGGAGGCTCCGATTGATGCTGTAAACTATGGCGTCACGCCTTTGGCACTCGATCCCGCGTCCGCTTCAGTAGCATACAGCCTGCACGTTCAGGAGCCGGGGGAAACGATTGATGAAGGATCAGTCCAGCCACAAAACATTCAGTATAGAGGCAGCGGTCTGCTGACGCTGGCCTATGCAAAGGAAGAGGGATTTGTAACGGGGCAGGACACGACAGTCGGCCTGTCTCTCAACAGCGTTTCAGGACGGTTGAACTCAATCCTATCCGGCGCGATCGTGAACGACTATGCCAACCTGATCATTATCAACGATGAGATTATGGCGTTCAGAACTGCCGTTGATAACGGGTCTAACAATTGGGCGCTGACGGAGGTCTATCGTGGCCTGTTGGGGACGCAGGTTGCAGACCATGCGATGGGCGACCGGATGTACTCTATCCCGGTCGGCGCGTTCGGTCGTGGCTTCATCACTTATCTGACAGGAGCCGATTACGATTTGCGCGTCTTGGATGTGGCATCTGGCATTACTGAGGATGCGGCTTCTGTCACAGCCGAAACTGTAAACATCACTGCCGCGCTCAACGTCAACGACAAGCCGCTTCGCGTCAATAATCTTGAATTGGGTGGCGTCCGTGAACTCGATCCCATTATCACGTCAGTAGTCCCGCTGGACCTCACGTGGAATCCTCGTGATTTCGCGGTGATCCCGATACCATTCGAAACCGATGCTGCCGAAACCCCGACCTTCAATGAAAGCTATGACATTGACGTCCGTGTTGGCGGCGTAACAAACGCAACTCTATCCGGCGTGGTCGGCGCTGGTGTAACCACATATTCTGTCCCGTTTGACCTCACGGCGATCAACAACACCGATGTGGAAATCCGCGTGACGTCGATCGATGAGGACAATGCAGAAACCGGCCTGTCTTATTCTTGGTATAAGATCGATCTTTCGCAGAGCCCACCAGCATATCCTGCATCTCTGGTTACGCCGGATGGCTTCTCTATGCTGTTCAGAACAGCAGATCTATTCCAAGATGCCGCTTGGTCTGTGCCTGTCACGGCAGATGGCCAGACCGTTGGTTCGGTCTTTGACCAAGCAGGCTTTAATAATGTCACCGTTGATGTTCCCGGTCAGGAGCCAGAATGGAACGAACCAGATGGCTCATTAATATTCGATGGTGTCGGGACGCACTTGAAGTCGGCTTTTGAGCCGAATGACACTGCGATGACCTATATGGTGAGGTTTCAGGCCGCTGCGAGTAGCTCTGGGACAGAGGTTCTAATAGGTAGCTCAACAGGCGTTCTGCGCGCGTGGCTATCCCTCACCGATGGCGTTCTATCAACGGGTGTTGGCGGCAATGGCTCGGACGCGACTAAAGACCCAAGTTTGACCGATCTACGCGACAACGCGTGGCATGTTGGTGGGGTTTCATGGGATGCGACCGATATTTTCTTGTATCTCGATGGTGCCTTGATTGACACAATTTCTCGTGCTGCTGGCAGCGCGGCCAACGGCATTGATATCTACATCGGCGCTAGAAACACGTCCGTATCAAATACTGCTGAAGATCTCTTTTTCGATGGTAAGATTTCTGATGTGTGGACCTCCGACAGGGTGCTGACAGACCTCCAGCATAGTGAAGTCGCGGCCAAGATGAATGCAAGGACCGACAATGAGCATCGGTACTGGTCAATGCTTATTTTGAATAACGATGGAGATGGTGTGTACTCTGGTGCGGCAATCCTTGAATTACGCGAATGGGAAGGTGGCATAAACCGCTCTCGCGTAACGCCTAACAGCTTGGGGACCGCGATCACCGATTCCGAAAACACACCGAACTTCCCGGCTATCAATGCATTCAATAACTACATTGATCGAACCCTGAACCTTACTCCAACGGAAGACTGGGCTTACCGAACCGTTGCTAACGAAGAGTTTGGTAAATACGTTGGATGGGACTTCAATGTGGTCCCGGTCGAAATTCAGGAAGTATCTATAACTGCTCGTAACGATAACGCGACTCACGATGAAGCGATTACACAGTTCACTCTCCGCTGGGCCGATGAGGCTGACGATTGGACTGATGTGGAAACTATTACTGTCGGTGCTTTTGTATCTGGTCAAACAAACGTTGGGACTGTCGCATCGCCAAACGCTCAAAGTCGTGTGGAGGTAAGCAGCGCGAAAACCTACGCTGTGATGGGCCACCAGCTAGATTCTGTTTCAATTTTCTCGTCTAGGGTTTTTGCCGTGCCGGGAGCAAAAACCGATGGCGTATCAATCAGCGGCTCAACCACCTATGCAGTTATCCAACCATAAGGAAAAAAGAACATGGCTTTTTACGGATTTTACACGAAACTAAGTGACTTTGCGGCTGGCAGGTTAACTACAAACGCCACATTCTTCGATGTGAATTATGTCCCGCAGGCTGTCTATGCAAACAACAACGAAGCGTGTGGTATCGCTTGGGAAACACCACTGACCGATGTGTGGATTCACTTTAACTGGTATCCCGGTGCCGCTTGGTCTGACAGTAGTGACACTGGTCGCTGGATGCAGATATTCAACGCGCAGGGTCGTAATATCGTGAACGCCGACCTCAACACCAACAACCCGAACCAGACTTCATTCGGGATTGCTGACAGTGGTTCTGGTTGGACCTATGCATCGTATCTCAGCACGACCGATGCCTTGCTTCAAACCATTGATATCCATATTCGGATCAACGATGCCGGAACCAATTATGTCGACGTCTACATTGACGAGGTTCTCACGTGGTCAGCAAATAGTGCTTGGGCCAGCGCGACGGGAATCACTCGGTGCATCTGGGCGCATGAAGACACCGGTGATGCTTCGTATTATTCAGAAGTTATGGTTGCCGATGAAGATACCAGAGGGCTGCGGCTGGCTGAACTGGCTGGCGACTCGGCGGGGAACGGAATCGCATGGACCGGCGACTATACCGATGTGGTGGAACGTGGCGACGGTAAGGCAATGTATTCAACCGTTGCCGCCGAACGTGAATCGTGGGGTCTTTCCACCTATGCCGGGGCTGCGTCACCGACTGCCGTTCGCGGTGTGTTTGTTCAGGCATATGGCAAGGCCGGGACGTCAGGGCCAAGTAAGATCGATCCATACCTGCGCGTCAACTCGACAGACTACGATGCAAGTTTGGACGTTGCTCCTGATCCATCAATCCCAACCATTGCTGAATGGGCGAACGATCCTGACACCGCGATAGGCTGGGACACGGCAGATTTCGCAACTATTGAATCTGGTATTCAGTCGATTACTTAATCGCAATCTGTGTTATGGCGTCTCGCGCGTGATGTGCGCGCATGAAAAAAGGAACGACAATGACTGACCCAAAAGATATGACCGACGAGGAAATTCAAGAACTCGCGGTGAAGGCCCAAAAACAAATCGAAGGCGCGATCCACAATGCGCTGATGGTTCGCCGCGCGCTGTGTCATAAGGCCGCGTCCAACCCTAAATTTAGCGACTCGATCAAGGCTGCGAACTCTGTCCTGATCGATCTGTTGCAGGCACACAGCGACGGTATCGATGCTCTTAACCTCGCGCCTTCTGTGGTGATCATGCCTCAGTTTGGCGACAAGTAATGGTCTGGCCGATCTGGGTTGCGATGGCGGCTCTGTTCTCTGTTTTTGCTTTTTTGACAAAGCAGAGGGCGAGAGCGGAAACGCTGGCGTTGATCCTGATCGGCCTTGCTTTTGTCCAGATATCGAAACAGATTTTCGAAGGATCGAGCCTTTGGGTTGCCGCTTGTATGGTGTGGCTGGTTGTCGCAGCGCTGGTGATATCCATAAGAAAAACGGTTTCTTTTGAAATCATTACGATAGCTGCATTGTTAATTATCTCAGCATTGTGCATTCCTATAGGTAGAATTGCTGGGGAAACTTATGCTTTTGGCAGTGTGGCATTATTTTTCAGTGATCTCTTTGGAGCGTCGGCTCTATTTTACCTCGGAGGGGCTTCTGTTGTCACAGCCATTAGGGATGGCTTTCGTGGAGATCGGGGTCTGGGGGATAGTCCTAGAGTTGGCCTTCTGGGTCGTAATATATCTGGTGGTGAAGAATGAGCGATCAGCCCGAAAAACTAGCTGCTTTAGAAGAAAGAACAAAAGCCCACCACCGGAGGATTGATATCCTTGAGAGCGGTTCGCTTGAGCAGAAAGACGTCGATCCGCTCAAGGAACGTGTGGCCGGTTTGGAAAAAAACCAGCGTTGGGGTATCCTGACGATTATCAGTCTGATGCTGAAGGCAGTGTTCGACTTCTTTCAAGGGGGAGGGATGACCCAATGATCAGCAAACTATTCGTGTTCTGCGGAGTGATTACGATCACCATCACAGCTATAACCGGGGCCGAGGTTGCAAAAGCGTTCTCGGTAAAACCAGAACAATCGCAAGAGGCCGATCGATGAGTTATCTTCCCGACAGTCAGGTCGCCTATCTGGTCATCCATTACAGCGCCACGCCGATCGAGAAGGACTATCCGATCGAGTCGATTGACAAGATGCACCGCGATCGTGGTTTCAACGAGGTCGGTTATCACTGGTACATTCGCAAGAGCGGCGAATACTTCATGGGCCGGGACTTGTCCGAGCCGGGACGCTTCGAACAAGGCGCACACAGCAAGGGTGAGAACTCGATCAGCATTGGCATATGCTTTGAGGGCGGAGTGACGTCTGCTGCGCCTAACGTTGGCTTTGACAGCCGAACGCCTGCGCAGATCAAATCCATGATCGAGTTGATCGACAAGATGCAGGAGCGCTTCCCCGGCGCGATCGTAAAAGGCCACCGGGATATGCCGGGAGCGGCAACGCAATGTCCCGGCTTCAATGCGACGGAGTGGTGGGACGGAGTTGTCCGTGATAGGAACAAACCGCAGGCCGGAATTTTTGCCGCTCTCGCCGCTCTCTTTGCTGCGATCGTGGCCGCATTCACCAGAAGGAAAACAGCATGACATTCAAAGGAAACAAGACGCGACTGTTCGGAACGGCGATCCTTATCCTTGGCGTCGTTCAGCAGTATGCGCGCGAGGTAATCCCGGCTGAATGGCAGGGCTGGGCTTTGACCGGGATCGGTGTCGCTATCATCGTCCTCCGAGAGTTGACAACAACGCCTCCCGGCGAAAGCTGATGAATATCTTGTCATTTCTTTCCCCAGAAATCCTTGCAGCTATCGGCGCGATCGTGGCTGTGGCTTTTTCGTTTCTCATGGGGGGGAGCCGCCAGAAGCACAAAGCCAGAGCGGACAAGGCCGAAGCCGACAACAAGGCCATCGTCAAACGCAAGGAACTGGAAGATGAAATTGAAAACCTTGATCCTATTGAGCGTCGTAAGCGTCTCGATAAGTGGGTGCGTGAAGCCAAGTGAGTGCGCATGGTCGGAGTTCATTTATCCGACACCATCCGACGCGGACTTGATTAGCGAAACGCTGGCCGACCAGCTAATAGCTCACAACGAGACCAGAGACGAAAACTGTCCCTGATCGGATCTCAAACGCCGAGTGATCCCGGCGCTTGAGGTTGGTTTATTTCTGCGCTGCACACCAGACAGCATAGTTTTTGGCTTCCCAAAGTTTGCGAAGGCAAAGCGTCAATTCTGCGGTCAGTGGCAAGTCACCATGAATGGCCAGCGCCGTATCGTGGAATGGCTTTGACACCTTCTGCAAATGTTCAGGCAGGTGCGAATAGACGAAAAGCTCCTTAACTTTCATGTGGTCCATGTTTCTCTCCATGTTGTAGGTTCACTCGGACGCCGATAGCCAGCGTCCGAGGTTGGTTTTATCAGCTGACTTCGGTCCACGCTTCAAACGCTTCCTGCGCTTCTTTGCGGCTCTCAAATTTACCGTACTTCACCAGCATCTGCGACGTTGCATAAGCAGGCGCACTGGTCCGCGTCGTGCGTTCGACAGCGCGATACGGCATCCCGGCGAGAAACGCTCGCGCAAGATGGGTCGCTCGCGCGGCTGGGCGCACAACGTTGATCCGGTGTTCATGTAGGGAATTGAGAGTTGAAGTTTGCCGTTTCGCCTTCGCACGTTTCTCTTCGATGCGAATGGTTCTGGCTTCGTCTGCAAGGCTGATTGCCTTGATTTTGAGTTCGATAGACATTGCTCTATCTCCTTTGTGTATCAGATTTATGGATTTTTGATGCACAAAGGTCGTGGTGGTGCGCGTGTCTAGGACATGGTGTCTCCTTTCGTTAGAGTTCGAATGTATGGTGGCTCTGGCGGGATTTGAACCCGCGATCGGAGGATTTAGAATCCCCAGCCTTAACCGCTTGGCTACAGAGCCGTTGTTCACAACTCGTTCCTGTCCGCGTCAAACTTGCGTTCCAGAGTGAAGTCGATGAAGCCGGAGAGGATCAGGCTGGCGAAGTGTTCGCGCGCCTCCTTCGTCTCGCAGTAGGTTTCGGGGTCTGCGCCTTCCGGCAGATCCACTTCAAAGAATTGCATGGTCTCGTATGCCACACGGACCACCTTGGGTTCCGTCTTATCTGCCACCATTTCGTTTTCGTTCTTTCCGCAATGGGGGCAGTAAAGGGATGGCCCACCGGGATGGAAATGCGGGACCATCGTGTTTAAGCATCTGGGGCAAGGCTTCGGGGTCAGGTCGTTCATGCCGCTGCCTCCACCCACCAGTTTCCGCAGGAGTGGAAGTCGCCGTGGTTACCCATGCCGCTGTCCAGTTGGACAAAAACCGTTTTGCCTTTGTGCAGCGCTGGGCCGAACCCGATGATGGTGCCGGGAGTGCATGCCACCGGGGTGACCCTGTCGCCAATGCTGAATCCGCAAGCCTCGGTGATGTGGGTTTCGATGCCCATTTTCTTGAGGCGGGTTTTGGTGAAGGTTTTCATTATGCTGCCTCCTCGATCTTGCGGTGTTCGCATACGGTGGCGAGTTCCCAGCCGCTCGGCATGCCGCCGTGCTTGCGAACCGCGTCGATGTGGACGTTGTCGTATCCGAATCGGGTGAAAGCCGAGGCGTCGGCCTTGGCGCGGTAATGGTATCCGTCCAGAATGAATTCCTGACCGGCTTTGATCTCTTTGAGACCTTCAAAGCTGGTGGTTGTCGCTTCTGGGAAGGTTCGCATTGCTGGGTAAGTCATCTCTATCTCCGTTGCGGCTTCATTGCCGATGGTGAACACATAGGGCCGGTGGACCCTATGCGCAAGTCCTTATTCGATCACTTCGAAGTCGCCGCTTTTCTTCGCTTTGGCGCTGAGTTTCCCGGCTTTGGTCAGTGCGGCCTGATAGGCGTTGACCTTGGCAACCATCTCGTCCGTCCAGCCTGCGCGGACTTCCTCGTTTACGCTGAAGCTGGATTTGAAACCGTCGCGTCCGTGGACCGTGATCGAAAGCGCGTCGATCATTTCCCCGTCGCGCAAATACCGCACACCGGAAGGCGCTGGGTCGTCTATCGCTGTGACGGTGCAGCGGCCACCTTTGCCCCAATAAATCCGGTCGCCAATTTTGACGTCCGCGATCGGAACCGCGCGGAGTTGCTTCGCGTATAGCAGAGCCGAATATCCGCGCTTCGTATAGGTGCGCTTCTGGCCTCGGCATTTGAAGCAAGTGGAGCCGTTGATCTGGTTCCAAGAATAGTTGCCTGAGCCGTGGCACCGGCTGCAGGTTTCGGTTTCGTATGCTGGGGTTTCCAAAGTCATCTCTCTATCTCCAATCAAAAGGGCAGGTCGCCATCGGCGTCAAATTCTACAGGCTCGTTCATCGCGGCAAGGTATGCTTCGATCTCCGCGTC
>PJEL010001748.1_pt1 | contig 21017 bp, 18 predicted proteins | sample 1853271 | NCBI WGS metagenome assembly PJEL01 (sample SAMN08108733, study PRJNA415343) | Invertebrate metagenome, whole genome shotgun sequencing project. | host: Globobulimina | place: Sweden: Gullmar Fjord | collected 2015-08
AACAACTTAACATTTGTACCGTCAAGTTTTTCTACTGCTATAGTTCCTTCTTCAAATACCCATTCAAACCCTTCTCTAATTTTATTCTCTACTAAATATACTTCAGGTGTTCTTAGCTGTAACTTACGTCCATGCTTCTTCCAATCATCTCTATCTACTTTGTACGTTACTCTTTCAAACGGACATTCGATTTTTGGAAAGTCTATTAGTTCTTGCATTATTATCCACGTTTCCTTATTATGTTCTTTCCGAAAATATAATATTCTTTCCAATTACACCACGGAATAAAAGTAGAAGGGTCTTTAGCTTTCCAATAAATCTCACCATCAACAACAACTTCATCTTCTTCAGTAGGCCAATTAGGTTCTACGTCAACTATATCCGTAATTCTATACTGAAAACCGGTAGGTGTAGAAGGTTGAACTATAGTGTCAAGAGGGTAGAGAACATCTTGTTCCCAAACATCTGGAGTACCGACTAAAGTCTCACATGTCCATTCTAAATGAGTCTCAACTATAGTTAAACCTAGAGTAGTAGGCCAGATAGGTTCATGATTAGAACTGTACCCTTTATCAATCCACTGACTATAACCTTCTAATACATTACCTCTTATAAAACTGGCTAAGTAAACAAACCCATTCGGAGTGGGAGGAAAAACCAAATCTCTAATATGATATTCAGTTCCTTCTACCCAAGTATTAGACTTATTTTCCTGATTGATAGTTATTCTTGCTATCTTCATATAAGAAAGTTCTTCTATCTGCTCTTCTATATCTTTATAGTCAATAGCATTGCTAAGGATTTTTTCATAACTCTCTATAATAGCATCAATATCTGTTCTTATAACATCAATTGATATAGAATAATCAGATAAGTAAAGAACCATATCCAACTGAGTAAATAATATAGTAGGATCATCTATACCAAAAGGAGGTTCAACACCAAAAGGTCTAAATGTTTTCAATTCCTCAAGAGCTAAGTTCTTAGGGTAAAGATCAGAATCAGTTTCATCATGACAAGTCCAAGTAACCGTACCATCTACTACAGTATTACCTATAGTCATAGGCCAAGTTGGTTCAGTATCAATATCTGTTATACCAGCAACACTACATCTATAAAAGAAACCGATATCTAATGAAGGGATTATGTAATCACCTATAATTTGTTCTTGATCACCCTTCCAGATAGGAGCATAATACCCACCTAAAAATATTGTTTCAGTACATTCCCATTCTAAATCACCATCAATAATAGTACTACCTATAACAACAGGCCAGACAGGTTCAGTATTAAATTCTGCGGGTATATACATAAACCCGTTAAAAACAGTTGGTTGAATAATAGTATTTTGATTATATTCTGTGTCTGCTTCCCATATATCCGGGACTCCACTATGCGCTATTGCTTCCCATACAATTTGAAAATCTGTAACTTGTTCACCTAAAGTGGTGGGCCATGTTGGTTCCCCACTATCACTTAATCCATAAGTAGAAGAATGTGTATATCCCTCTATTGCAGAAATACAAGTATAAATATAATTATTTGGTATTGAAGGCATTAGCTGTTGATTCGGTTTAATTGCTAAACTATTTTCCCAAAGAAGAGTAGTATGTTCTTTACAATAAGTAAGACCAACCACAGCAGGTGTAATATCCCTACCGTTAGTATCTGCAACATTATCCATTATCAATTTCAAACTTTTAAGATAATCGTACCTACCCCGTATTCTTTTTTGAGTTTCATGAAACAAAGGAGCATTTACTTTTATGTTCTCCATTGTTTCAGGTTCTACATACCGATTCTCAACTAGAATAGCGTCAACAGTACCGTAATATAATTCTATATCTGAATCACTGTATTCCAAATCTACTAGTTCAATAAAAGTAAGCTTTAATTCATCACTTACTCGATAAGGAAAATTTGAATATTCATAAGATCTAACAGCTTTCCAAGTTAATAAACCTTCAGTTATTTCAGCACCAATATTAATAGGCCAATCCGGTTCCGTATTTCCTGAAGCTTGTACAGTAGAAGTTATACTTTGAAAATAAATATTACCTTGAAGTACTCCCACACATTCCCAAGTTATAGCACCATCTACAATAGTTTGACCGGCTTCAACAGGCCAGACAGGTTCAGTAGTTCCAGACTCGCCACCACCAATAGTAATACACTTATAATAAAAATCATCATAAGAATAATTACTTTTCATAGCTACCGAATCTTCACTATACGTAAAACTAGATCTCCACGCATAATTAGGAGTAATAAATTCATTGGGATTATAAGGCTTATTACCAATCCAATATTCAGGAGGAAACCTATTAAAATAAAGTACGTCAAGACTACTTAAACTATTAGTAAGTGTAATATATTTATCTCTTGTCATATCCACGACTAACTTAGACGTAGGTAATACACTATCATTAAGAGTTAAAACAAAATCTTCACTTACCTTTTCAGACAAATACCTAAAAACGATAATGTCTTCAGTACTAACCGTAATAGATTCTTCAACTTTATTACCTACAATAACTTCTATAGTAACGGTCTCCCCAAATACAACATTCTTATCTTCATTACTAACTAAATCATAACCAGCAGCAGTACCTACAGTGTCAAACTTACTAATACCTATATTAGAATTAGCTGTAAAAGTAAGTTTAAGATGATCATTTTTACCTCGAAATACTGAGTACCCTAAACTTTCAGAAGTAGCTATATGACTTGATCTTATCTTAGCATCAAAAAGATAATTCTCTCTTCTATTAACCATTGTATGATAAGAATTGTAACTACCGAAATTAGCTAACAGCTCAATAAAAGTAGTACCTGTATTAGATTCATAAAAATCTTTCCAACTAGCATAATCTGTTTTACTCTGAACAAACTCAATTAAGACCTGTTTAATCTCTTCTTGAGATAAGTATTCTGGATCTATAATATGTCCCATAATTAAACCTTTTTAATTTAAGCAGTAAATTCTCCTATGAAATCAAATTTAGAAAACTGATTATCTTCTAATCCTTTAACACCTACAGCTAGATTGACTTCGTAACCATTTTCATCTTCATTGGGATTCACTTCAGAGTTTTGAATATCAATATAAGCCATAGGTATCCACCGCTCAGTTTCAGTAATCACATTTTGATAAATTGTAAGTGCCGTTACTTCATCTATAAGTTCGAACACCCACGAATCGGGACTTGCTCCGAATTCAGGTAGATCTACTCTCTCACCTTTAGAAGTATTAAACAAATTATAAAACATTTGATAAATAACTTCTATATTTTCAAGTTTAGATTTATCTACCCAGGATAAACCGTTAATATCAGAATAAATAGTAAATGCCATAGCTCCCCCCTCAAGAAATATCTTGAGTTTCTACTTCTTCTATTAATTTCTCACCACAATCATAACAGATATTTTCAATATCCATATCATCAAACCAAACTGTATATCTATCATTTCCATAATAAATAACTGATTTACATATTTCACAAATCATAATAAACCTCTTTAGTTAATAAAAGTATCAGGACTACCGGTAATCTCAAGTTTTCTAAAATGGTTTAAATCAGTGAGTCTAGCTTGAGGCAAAGAATTAGCAAAAGTATCAGGACTACCCGTTATCTCTAACCCCCTTAAATGGTTCAAATCACTTACTCTATGAGCCCCTAATGAATTGATTAAAACATCGATAGAACCAACAATCTGAATACCATAACCGGAATCTAAATCACTTATTCTACTTGCGGCTAACATAATTTAATTCCATTCAGGAGTATTCTCTTTCAAGTAATCTCCCATATTAAATTTTTGATTCTTTTGATCTTCTACCTTTTGAATAAAGTCAGCTTTAAAATTAGGAACAATCACACAGTTTAATACAACACCTATTTGTTTATCCCCAATAGCAATAATCTTATTGTTAATAATCTGCCTATTCATTCTCAACCTTCTATTCAAAACTACAAATCTGTCAAAAGTTAAATCATCTTTATCCGGTGTACCATCTACAAAATGATTAAAATTCTTCACAATTTCAACAGCACCGGCAATGTACCGGACAATACTAACCGCTTCAAAACACTCTTCAGGTGTTCCGTAATAATCACCAATAGATGTAGGGCCGTGTGTACCGTCTAAAGCACCACCTACAGTAGGCCATTCCATATCAGCAACAGTTCCAGTATGTATAAGATTAATATATTGTCTCTTCTTATAAGATAAAGACAAATCATCTATAGGAGTATTTTGTTGTTCAGGTGTTAATCTCCAAATACCATAACAAGGCATACAATCACTTACCCCACTACCGGCAGTATGAAAACATCCATTTGTAGGACTTAAACCTATATCATAACAAGCTTGTCCAAATTGAGCTTGACTAACATTACTGTTATAATTAAAGCTTTCTCTACCGCAACTTTGAGCTATTATAATGCGTCCCTTTTCAGGGTTAGGTGGAGTATTCCCACTCCATCTACTGTAGACAGCAACACCTCCACAAACAGGACAAACTAAAGTTCCCCAATCATCATATTCAAAACCACAATCTTGACAAAGAACTAAATCATGAAGTCTTCTTAATATAGGAATAGGTTCAGGATCTTCACCAGCAGGAATGTTACCACAACAACACGGATTCTGGTAACCGATATAATTTCGTTGTGATGCAAATGCTATACCCCACCATCTTTCAGGCGGAGGATCATCCCCACGCAAAGGAAACAAATCAGGAATAGAAAGCCTGTTTTCCGATTTTATGCATCGACAATTTCCGATATAAGTTATATTAGAAAGATTAGCTACTATTCTAGATACAGGGTCATAAGTTAAAGGACACGGTATAGTATCAAATTCAGTAGTTACTTTAAATAACAAACCCTCCCATTGAACTAAAGTCATACCTAAAGGATCACCTTCACTATCTATAAATTTAGGATCATTAACCAAGTAAGTATATTCTTCTTTTAATAAACCTCCGATGTCTTCAGAACTACAAGCAAGATATTCATCATTCTTATGTGTTAAGTCATCAGGAATAGCAGTTGGGTTATGATGATAAAATACTAAAGGCAAAATACCGTACTCGAAAAATGGGTACTCTTCAGGAGCGGAATCTGCATCAGGCGCTTCAGCCGTCATAGTCCATTGTATGTTAGGATATTCTGAATCTGAATTAAGTATAACTAGTGGTGTAAACACAGGAGTAGCAGTTGGGCTACTATACATAGGTCTAACCCAAAGAGTATCTTCATAAGTAGGTGAACCTATATCGGGATCAATCCATATTTTTACTTGAGGATTTGCCGTAGCCGTTGATGTAGGAGGTTGACCTAACAACCCTACATCGAACTTAGGGTAAACATCACCACTATTATGATCCGTTTTACAAATCCAAATATGTCCTATATCCCCATAGTCACCCCAAGTATCCCATTGATCCGAATTATCAATTAACGTTATATCATAATTACTTGTTATAGGAGATATAGTGAAAGTATTTATTATGTCACCTACCTTATAATCGTGGTTAGGCCTCCAACCTTTAGCGAAGTTTAACTCATCTCTTGTAGTAGCACCAGGACAAAGCAAACTGTAAACTAAATCATGCATCTCATCATAAGTATCGTCACTAAATCTTTCTCTAGGTTCTTCATCTGCTAATTCTTTAATACCTGTCTTTCTTAATCCAGGCTCTATTAAAGCAGGAGGTATTGAACTTGCTACAGATGAAATTTCAGATTTAGTATTCTTACTCGTAGAATCTTGAGTTCCTGGTTTAGCTATAATATCCTGTATAGATCCCAATTCATTATTGATTACTTTAGTCTCATAAGCAAGTCTTAAAGCTTCAAACTGAACATCGGTTACAAGAGGAGGTCTTTTATCAAACCCAATATTATAATCTTTATTTTGAAAACCTGTAACCCTACTTATTTGTGAAATGAAATTAATTATATTTAATTCCCTATTCTCTTTAACAGTTTCCCATAAACCCATATCACTAGCATCTACAGCAGCAGTGTATTCTTCGAGTAAAGACAATTCATTCAAAACAGAATCATAATGATTAACTACTGTAGCTAAACTTGTTTCCCATAAAGGCGCAGGACCTATTTCAGTAAACATAGACGGAAAGTAAGCAGGTTGAACTATAGGAGATTCAAGAGCATTATGAATTGCAGTAACTATGTAATAGCTATTTTTATATTTTATAACATCATTAACATAATATTCAACATCAAACTCAAACTCTTTGGGAATTATAGGTGTCCAATCGATTATGTCAAATTCAGTACCGGATATAAAATCACTAGTAGTTAAATACATATAATCTTGATAAATAATAACATCTCCGTACTGAGTATAAGACACTGATAACCAATCATTCAAAGCACCATTAAAAATATCTTTATTGATAGTTTTATTCCCAACATACTGAGTCTTAATAGTAAAAGGCTTAGGCGATGGAAAAGGAACAGCATTATAGATACCTGAATAATGGAAAGTAGTACATTGTAAAAGTTTAGGTCCGATATCATCAGTTATAATTACGTATTGACCCGGATAATAAGGAGTTTGCGCTTTTAGTTCCAAGCCTAAACTTTCCTCCTGTGTTATCTCAGCGTCAAGACTTGAAATTTTCATCTTCAATTTCTTCAAACTTTCGTCATCGTTGTAGTCGTAGTTCAATAATTGATTCATAATAAAATCATAGGTTGAAGAATAATTATCTTTATCTCTTACTAATTCCATACTATGTTCCTTCTATAAATTATCAAATATAAATTTTATTGTTTGATTGCTTTCTTTTAGACTATCAAGTTCTTTACTTTTCAAAAATTGATTATATAAAATATCCATATTTTTATTTGCTTCAATTTCAAAAGGCATTTTATCATGACTTGTTTTAGAATTATTAGCTTTTTTAAATTCAGGTATAGTCTTAAAATGTTTATTTTTCCAAATAACATTTTTACCATCAACACTTAATTCTTTTTCACTAACTTGTTTTATATGAATAAGTTCATGAGCCAAAACTTTCAAAGCTATAGGATACATAACGTCTGATTCAAAAGAAACTTTAAATTTGTTATTTTTCAAAGTATCTTTATTCAATTTCAGATCACCAAAATATTTTTTACTTTTTATACTCTGCACTTCCAAATTTACATTTTTAGGAATTGAAAGTTTATCCATGTAAAACTCAATAGCTGTTTTGAACAAGATTTTTTCAAAATCTTTTAATTTAGTTTTAAAAGTAATACCGGACTTAAGTTTAACATATTCCATAACGTACCTTTTAAAATAAATTTTTAATAACATCCTTAGCTTCATTTTTCAAGTTGTCCATATCAGTTACATCACTAATAAGACTATCCACATCAACTACACCCGCCGAAGAAAATACCTTATTCATATCGAGTGTACCCGTTTCTTCATCAACATCTAATTCGTCAACTAAATTATCTATATCATCAGCAATAGTACTGACATCAAAACCGCAAGTATAAGATAAACAGGAAAGTATAGTATCCATCTCTGTAAGCTTATCAGATATACTAACACCATCAAACAAACTATTCATTTTCTCTATCTTGTCACCAATATCAACTTCAGGAAGATCAATACCCTCAAAAGGATTATAGCTTTTTAACATTGACGACTTAGCCATCTTAGGAGTAGCAGCTTGACAATCTTCAACAAAATCATCAATACTCAAGTCTTCTAAAACAGGCACAGAAAAACCTATAGTAGGAACAAAACTAGCAAGTATAGTATTTAAACTTTTTTTATATGATGAAAGTTGAGTTTTCATACCTCTCAATTGATTGGTATGTTTATTTATGTCAGCATTTAATGTAGCACATAACGTATCTTCAACACTCATATTCTACCCTATATTGTTTTCTATGTTTTGTATTTCCCTAATTATATCTTCTTCTTTATCCCGTAAATCATCATCAACAGTATTAAGCTTTATAAGTAGGTCTACTTTTTCTTCAAGATTAAGAAAGATGTTTGATTTCAACTCTTCCAAAATCTTAACTCTACGGTCTTTTATTTCATCTTGAATCTGGTGAAGTATATTCACCATCTCTAACTTTCTATCAATAGTATTTCGATAAGATATAGCTTGAGGAGTATCAACTATCTGCTTACTTAGTCTTGAATTAAGGTTAAGAGTTGTTTTAAAAAAGTCATGAAGAGTATCTATATTAAAACCTCTTGAAACTACATTAGTTTCACCCTTGATACTAAAAGTTAAATCCCCTTCTAACGTAAGCTTTATGTTACCATGATAAATTATTTCTGGTTGCTTTTCATTCTTGACAATAGTAAGTATAGGTTTGCTATTAAAGCATATTATTTCTTTTCCTTCTTCTTGAACAACTGAAAGATTCTTTACCATACTTAATCTCCTTTTAATGCAGTAGCTTTACCTTCTAAATCTGACTTCACGGAATCCCTATGTGATTTAATACTTTTTGCCAAAGCTTTATATTCTGATAATACATCTTTTAACTGATCCATGTAATCTTCTAAATCAGATATTTTACTATCAAGTTCAGAATCAACACCACTCGGAACTTCACCAGGAGAAAGACCTACAACTATGCCGCTATTATGATGAATGGTTCCGGCTTCATCTGTAATCAACGTAGCTTTAGTTCCGTGCATGCCACCAACATCTATTTCACTATCTCCCCCAACCGTTATTGACTGATCACTTGAAACTTGAATAGATCGTTTACTATTTACTTTATAATTATGATTATTTTCAATAAGGTTATTACTATCATTAATGATTTTAACATTAGCATTATTACCAATTTTAGCAATAAGATCATTAATGACTTCAATATGAAAATCATTATTAACTCTTATATATAAATCTTTAGGTATATTAATCCAAAAGTTACCTTCAGCATCAACCCTAAAAAGTTCGTTCTTCCAGTTATCATCATTACCGTCTAAGTGCCTAAACCATTCAATACTTTCCTTACTCGCTTTCTTATTAACTCTAAACCATTCAACTAAGCTATCTACAAATCCATATATTTCTGGATAGTCAGAATCAGCAAGTTCCGTTTGTGTGGTAGTAACATTCTGCCAATAACCGGAATAAACAGGAGTATATAAATCTTCAAAAGGAAATTCTATTATTAACTCTGAATTTATTTCAGGAATAACAAAACTAGATAAATCAGGTCTGCCACCTAAACCATAAGCATTAGAAGGAAAACACCAAGGCAGTTTAGCATTATCTTCTGTTTCAAACTTCTTAGGTATTTTAACCTTAACCCGTTTTAATTTTTGAGGGTCAACATTATCAACTACTATACCTTTAAAAAACCCTCTATGAGTTTTCTCTATTTTTAGAATATCTAAAAGTTTAAGTAGCATTACTCTACCTCAAATCTCCAGTTATTTTATTATAACTTTCTCTATACACTTCAATAGTAGTTGTAAAACTACTTGCACTAACACTCCTACCAACATGTCCGACTACCCATAAACCAGAATAAGTATCTATGGATGTTTCACTAGTTGAATTCAACTCATCATCAAAAAATTCTATCAAATCTAGAACTTGAATATCATTTAAAACTCTACCGAAAGTAAATGTATTTTTAACGCTACTCATTATAGATAAACCTTGAACATTTCTACTCGCTGCTTGCCAATATTTATCATGAGTATTCTCATTATGAATTCCTAAAGCCACACTACGAGTTTCAACGTCAGATTTTCTATTTATCTTACTAACCATAGCTAAGATTTTCTTATAGTCTTCTTCCGTTACTGAATGAGTATCATCTTCAACAGTATATACAGGCCTTGCTAATCCATAACCTGAAAAGCAATTTATAAAACCACTTTCATTATCTATGACATAATCAGGAACATAAGTTATATTTTCTTTATTCTCAGCATTACTAAATGTGAATTTAGGAGTGGAACCCAACTTACTAAAGTCTCTTATGACTAAATCATTATTGATATTGACTCCGTAACCTAAAAAGCTATTGCTTAAATACGAATGCATCCACAATTCAGTAAGAAACTTTTTAGCTGAAATATTATCCCTTACCCAATATTGTTTATCAGTAGAAGATGACGTATTAGAATCAACTTTCCTAAAATATTCACCTCCTATATCATGCATAACTTCTACACCTGATTTCTTATCAGTGATTAAGGTCTTAGCATTGACAATATATTTAATATTACTTAAGGTACCAAAAGCTTGTAAATAAAACTTCTCTTCACCATGCTTAAGTTGGATAAACTTAGTAATATGAAGCTTCATATCTTTGAAGTTACTATTAAGATCAATTCCATAACTAACTTCAAAATCATTACCTTCATTAAATATTTTCAATATAGAACTATCTTCTGTATAAAAGGCAATTTCCCAAGTAGGCAAACCTCCTCCAGATTCTTCTACGAAATTGAAATAATCTAAATCAGAACTATGTATAAAGTCCTCATTATTATCAATATTAAATTTAAAATAATATTGCTTATCTATTCCTACTGACATGATGTACCTCTATGAATTGTTATCCAAAGCATATTGTTTACTTGGCAATGCAAAATAAATCTTCTCAACATCATTAATATTAGGATATTTTATAGTATCACCAATAACAAGATTATAACGATCTATAATATTATTATAAATCATAAGAATAAATTGAAGTTGCACATATCCATAAATTCTATAAGAAACTAAATCCATTCTTGCTTCTTCATTAGTTATAGTAAAGGTTCCAGTTTCCGGTAATTGTAAAAGCTTCTCCATAAAATAAGAAGTAAAAATGTCAAATCCACCTTCAACATATTCTAAAAACCTAGAGAAATCATATCTGTTCTTAGTTGTTCTCTCTATATTAATATAATACATATTATTATACTCCACCTAAACTAACAGAATTAACTCCAAGGAAAAAGCTAGCTACTTCACTTGCAAAAATATCTTTATCCGGTTCAAAACTAATACTACCGGTACAATACAAAGGATAACCATTATCAGTCACCTGAGTACTTATATCAAAATCAACATTAGTCAAAACCTGATTAGTTGCTAAAAACCATTTACCTATCTTAACCGCAATCTTACCTCCAGTACTTTTTACATCAGTAGTGTTACCACTTTTCTTAATATCATATTTCCAAGGGGGTTGCATTACAAAAGCATTACCTTTAATAGGAAATACACCTTCTAAAAGTCTAACAACATTTACTCTCGGATCATCACCTGACTTCAATGCAAGAAACAAAAGCTCTAAAGTAAATTGAGGTTTCTTACTCTGTACCCAGGATAATGTAGTTTCATTCCGGTTCTTAATAGTCACGCCTGCAAACTTCTTTATATAATCATATCCCGGTATCTTTGAAGCAACAGCTTGACCAAATAATGATTCATAAACAGCTTCACCGTTTATTTTAAAAGTATCTTGAACAAGAAAAGCATATACACCTCCTGTAGGAGTAGCTAAAATAATCTTAGTGTTAAGATTTCTTTGAATGTTATCTATATCTAAATTTCTTGCCATATTACACCTACATTAAATTTGAATTTAAAATTATAGTACCTGGATCATCTATTCTCGTCACTCTTCTTATTTTAGGCTCGTCATCTTTGCTCTGATTATTATTAATAATAACAGGTTGAGAAGGTTGTTGAAGTTGCGGCTCAACTCCATTTTTAATCCTACTCTCAACCACAAGCTTATCAACTTTTTCAGCTTGACTTGCTTCTTTCTTCAAACTCTTAGAACTATCAATACTAGTTTCAATATTAGTAGGAGTAGCTTTTTGTGTTGCATCAAGACCCATAACATTATTTGATATTATGTTACTTCGACTCTTCTGAATGTTTTCAATATTAACAGCTTTATTCTTAACATCCTTATTAGTTAGATCTTCAATAAAAGTTTTATTAGATTTAACATTAACACTCTCACTATCCTGAACTAGATTATCAATCTTTTTAAAAGTAAGATCAGAAATATTAGTAGTCTTAGCTTTCTGAACAATATCTTCTCTAGCTTTATTTTCAGCTTCAACACTAGCTTTTTTAAGACCGTCTTTCGATTCTGTAGGAACAGCCACACCCAAACCTTTAACCGTCTTTTTAGTATCTTTATTAAAACCCGTTGCTTCAATTATAACCGGTTTTGCAGGTTCAGGTTTAACAGCTTTAATTTGCTTTTCAATTCTTTGAGAAGAACTATCCGTTCCAGGTGACGAAGGTGGCTTAGTATCAATTGTAGGTATAGGAGTTACTTTATAAGGTTCCGGTTTAGGTTCTTGAGTAATTTCAGGTATAGACTCATCAACTGTTTCAGGTTTTTGTTTTTGTACTTCTTCATCTTCAGTTTTAACATCCTCATTATACTCATCACTAGTTACAAATTTACTGTCTTTAAAAACAATACTTTTACTCTGTCTAAGCTTCATGTGTTTTTCAACTTGCCAAATACCGTCCTCATCTTTACCTAATTCAAACGCTTCTTTACTTGCCATTTTCTTAACATTAGTTTCAGCTTTCTTTCTGAGTATTTCTTTTTGTTCAGCTTGTTTTTCCTCTTGTTTTCTATCCCTCTTATTAGCAAAATAAGATAAAGCCCAATCACCTCTCCCCGTCTTTTCAGTCATCCATTTATTGAAAGCTGTTCCAACTGCTACACCTGCAATACCAGCACCAGCTACCATACCAGCAGGACTAGCCATAGCCGAACCTAACATTCTAGCTCCAGAGGCACCAGCCCTCATAGCACTACCACCTAAACGCATACCACCTCTAGCAACCCTTCCAGCAGAACTCATACCTCTTCTAGCAAGATCTTTAACTTTCCTTAAACCCTTACTGCCTTTACGTCTCCTTCTTTTATCACTTCCTGGAAAGTCAAACCCATCACTATCACCACCTAATCCACCACTGGAAGCAAGAGTATTAATTGCCTCCACAGTTTGCTCTTGAACTTCAACTATTCTATCCGTAGATTCTTCGCTTTGATCGTCATTAGCTTTAACTAAACGATCACTTGATTTCTTTTCAGAAAGTTCTTTCTCTTTTTCAATAGCCGCTTGATCACTTGATTTCTTTTCAGAAATCATCCTCTCTTTTTCAGTAGTCGCTTGATCACTTGATGCTGTTTCAAATGTTGACCTATTATATATTTCTTCTTTAGTTATTTCTAAAGTTTTTTGATGTTTTTCATCTGAAGTTATTTTAGATTCACGTAATTCTTTCTTTTGCATTTCAAGTTGTCTTACTTCTTTCTCATACCTTATAACTTTTTCATCATCTTCAGCTCTAATACTTTTTTCTAAAGATTGGATACTTAAAGTAAGTTTACTAGTAAGATCACTAAACTCTTCATTATATTTTTTATCATTATCAGACTTAATTTCATTAAGTTTAGTTTCTACATCTCTAAATTCATTTACTCTATCATTCTCAACTTTAATCTCGTATTCAATTAATTCTTTATCTTTAATACCAGACTCTTCCAATCTCTTAGTAAGATTTCTATTTACTTCCTCACTTTTACGATCAAGATCAGCTCCGTATTTTTCAAGTACCGGTATTTCAGTTGCTTTAAGTTTTTCAGAAATAGTATCTAAGAACTTACCTTTAACTTGTTGAGTAAGAACACTTAAACCTGATTCTTCAGTGCCTCCTCTCAACTTCATTAATCTCCCCATATTCTTAACTGAGAAAATATTATCTAAATCAAATCCTTTCATTCGTTCAGAACTATTAGAACTAGTATCAATATTCTTTAAGTTATCATTAATGTGTGATAACATCTTACTATCTTCTTCAGCTTTTTTAGCTTTCTTTTCTTCCTTATCTTCTTTAATTTTCTCACTTTTAAAATCAGGTTGCGTTAACTTTTTACCTACATCTTTTGCAGATTTAATTAAAAAATCATTAAGTTTAGAAACAAGATCTTTTACAGACTTACTAAGACTAGACTTATTCATAGCAGTCATTAATTCAGCACTAAGTTCTCTTACTCCAGTTTTATTCTCAAGACCAGACGAAGGAGGGGCTAGTGTACCTAAACGCTTACTAAATCTTGTTTCGCCTACACCACTCTGTAAAGTATTTTCTTCTGGTAAAGGCATAACTAATTCCTATTCATTTATTATTATTTACCAATATCATCCCTTTCCCCAGGTCTTAACTATTTGCGATAATTGCTGCACTCTCAAGAAGTCTAAGTCCTGTAACTCCAAGTAACTAACTACATCATGTTTGACCAAAGCTAACCCTACTTTCACTAGCTCCTTCGCGTTCATGAAACGGCAATAGGAGTGCTTCACCCCCGAGAAGCTCGATACTTATTCGATTGTTACAAAAAGGCCTACTATCTTGTTTATATTTAAACTTCTTCTCATTATCATTATATCTATCTTGATTAGGATCTTCTCCTAATCTATTCGGACAAGTAAAATTAAGAGGAGAAATACCATGATCAAATATCTTATCAACTAATTTTACTAATTCCCAATCTTCGGGATCACGAATTTGAGAAAATACGTTATAGCCTTCTTCAACATCAGCTATGCTAATACACATACCCGCAATTTGAGCTGAAGTGTCATGTATCTTCTCACCTTGCTTATTTAAAACATATTCATCATTATGTTTAAGATAAACTAAATCCTTTCTCAACAGTTCTAAAAACCGGCCTACCGTCAACGGTATAAATTGATGTGTACCGATAGAATTAAAATCAATGTTAACCGGTAAGTCTTTCAACTCATTAAGATTCAAATCATCGAAACCTATTTCCAATAAACTAAAAATTTGTTCCTGTATCGTATCACATTTACTGCAATAATAAGGAACACTGAATCTAGGATTCTCTATGCTTCTAATTTTCCTCAACAAATTAGAATATTGAAAATCGAAAAATGTTAAATCATATTTATTAAAACCTTGAGTTTCCACTCCATCTAAAACAAACTCATACTCCATATCAAGTGGTAGTTTAGATTCATTAAGAACTTCTATCTCCCGATAAGAATAGGAATCTACAATGACTCTGCTATTAGGCGGATATGGAAAGAACAGTGAAGGAAGTTCCGTAACTGTAAACCTAAATTTAGAATTTTGATAACCAACTATTTTCTTAGCAAGTTGATCATAATCAATATCAATAGGTGTTTTACTTCCTACAACCATATGAGACAAATCTACCTCTACTTTAGGACTCGGCTTATTATGCATAGTCGAAGCTCTACGCTTAAGCTTAGGTTGAGATTGAGATTGATCATCAGGAGTATTAATTTTTGAATCTTGCTTATACTGACTTAAATCCGGTTTATCTTTAGGAATTTCAGTAGCAAGAGGTTTATTAGTTCTAGCTTTAATTCTATTTTTGAGTTGTGAATCAGGAACAAAAGTTTTAGATTCTTTGGTGGGATTAGAATTTTTGGTAGGATTTATAGATGTACTACCTTTACCTTCTACACCTTTCTTAGTGCTTGTAGAAAATAATAATTCTGTATCTTTTGAGCTTGAACCCACAGAATCTCCAGCAATAATTTTGCTTTTCTTGCTGGTAGAAATATTTTTACTTTTAAAAGCCATTTTCTACCCTCTATTTTTATAGATACGTTATACTGTACCTGCGATTACAAATTCTATCTCAGAACTATGAGTAGAACTCTCTGAATTACCATCATAATATAATGCACCTCTAGGAAATACAAAATAAGTTTGTTGTTTAATTAACTCTCTTCTCGGATTAAGTTTAGCTATATGAACTTCTTTAACAGCCTCATGGATAGGTAATACATATTGAGTATTCCCGTTACGTTTTACATCACCAAATATATCAGCTACCCATTCTGTTATCCACTCCTCAACATATAATTCAACAGTATCAACAAAAGTAACTTTTAAATCGTTCATATTCTTTTTATAAGGAAGAGCAAAGTTACTAAACACTGAACCTCTATCCCAAGTTTCTAAATTAAATAATCCCTCACTAACAGAGCTTGCAGGAAACCAATTCTGAAATCTTTCTGGACCAGTAGGAAATTGAATATCCCATAAATGAGTTTGACCCCATTGTTCATTTCTTAAGTCGTGAATACCTTTAAACCATAAGCCTTTATAACCTTGAGAAGACGTAGACTTAAAATATTCACCTCTAGTAACATACCTTCCCTTAGTATTATAATCTTTAGCATTAATTGTGTTTACAGTATCTTTAGTTGTAAAACCAGTTTTTGGTTTAGACGGTGTTCTACCTGTTGTAACAAAACTTCTACCACTAACAACAGGTGTTCTACCACTAGGTGTAAAAGCCATGCTTCCTCCCTCCATCTTCTAAGAAGACAACCTTATGCAAAAGTGGGTAGGTGAAGTAGGATCACTACTCCACTTCCCCACTATAAAAAAGATTAGAGAGAAGAACCTTCAATAAAGTATTCAAAACCAAGGCTAAGTGCTGGCTTAAATGGATCAGCGGTAGATCCATCGGCGGTACCGCCAGCAGTAGCTCCCTCATTCTGACATCCTACTAATTTATAAAACCAAATAGGATTGTCTAAAGAATCCAGAAGGGCTATGATGAAAGTTGCTTCTAGGTCGAGTTTGTATTCTGTAAGACCTGAACTTCCATCTCTGGTTCTCCAATGGGCTTCTCTCCAATCTGAAAGAAAACTTCTTATTTTCATATCAACAGTTTCAACAGCAGTCAAAGTTATAACTCCGTTGTACTCGCCAATACCAGGTTGTTTTCTTTTATGTCCACGGATTTGAACTTCCGTAGGTGGGTGAGTCATTTCCGGTAAGTCAATACTTTCACAACGGTAGTTAATATCATCTGTTGTGTAACCACTAACAACTGAAGGAAATTTCTCAACTTCTATATACCATCTAAACATCTGAGTATAATTAGTTATACTCCTCAATGCTTCTAAACTTGGTCTTGCCATATTGATCTCCTTTAAATTTTTAAAGGCTTAAGTTTATATCCTCTACTCTGTTGAGTCCAATGACCAACACATAAACCTTTGGCTTTAACAATCTTATCACAACCTTTAAAACTACAGATTTTAGGAGGAAGAGTTTTGTAGTAATGTTTTCTACATAAGTCTTCCCTAAAAACTTTCTTTCCGCAATTTTTAATAGTACAAGGATTTAAAACTCTTGATTCTCTATCCTCGGATGTTACTAAACTGTGTTCTTTTATTATCTGTTTAACTTCCTTTAAGTCGTTAAGTTTAGCGTATTTACCGTGATACTTTTTAGCAGCACGATTATAAGCTTTAGCTGCATTTAAAGGATCATAAAAACATTTACGATAAACTTGCTCCTTATCAACTGATAACTGTACTACATACGGTTTTTTAAGTTTTGAATTATAACAAACTCCTTTAATACCGAGCTTGTTGTTAGATTGTACTTTCTTGTTTCTAACATTCTTAGCCTGAGTACAAATTCTTAGGTTAGACTTTTTACAGATTAATGGCTTTCTGTTTTTGTGGTCTACTCTTCTTTTATCTGTTTTATCTAAACCCATTACAAACCTATGAAGAAATGTATTAGTGTTATTATCACGGGATACAGCATAGCCATCACCGTTTAAACACCATTTATACTTCTTAACTTTAGGTAAATCCTCACTATCTATAATAGCTCTACCAATTTCATCACCTTGCCTATTATAGAGAACAATAGCCCCTATAGGTTTAGTGTTGTGCCTTAAGAATTTGTTAGGATCGTATTTAGTACGTTCTAATATTTTACCATGTTTTTTTATTTGAGTAGCGTGCTTAGAACAATAACCATGACTGTCATGTTTATTAGTACAGCCTTTAATAATACAACCATCATGGCCTCTTTGTTTAATATACCAACATTTTTGACATAAGTTATCCCTAAATACTTTTACACTACACCCTTTTATACAAGGATTTAAAATCCTATCTTTACTCTTTTTCATAATTACCTCTCAAGTAATCATTCTCAGTTAAAATATATAGAGGCAGGAAACTGAGAAGGTTTCTTTTCGGGAGCTACCCTAGCCACTAAATTAAATGACCAAAACATTCATTCTATTGGTATATTAATAAACGTTTTTAAGTTAATTAAATTAAATTTATTGAGTTTATTACTATGCAATACTGAAGCTGGCCCCTGTACGGGTAATTATAGTTAAAAACTTTATGAACTCGGCGCTCTTCGTAGGCTGAACAAATAGCCAGACTAACATGCGATTGCTATCAATAACTTCAGGAGTATTGTTAGAATCATCACAGACAACACCAAAGTCATAAACACCTCGTCTTGATTTAATGTTCTCCATATAAGAATTAATACCAGAACTAGCTAAAGTTCTTGTAGGAGCATCGTTAAAATCAAAAACAAAGTCTTCAAGGAACTCGGCTATTGACGGTTCAATTACAATAAGAAGTAGTCTCACATTAATTCTATCTAGTGCTGAAGGTCTGGAAAGTAATGTTTTCTGACCCCAAATTCTTATACCTTTACCAGGATAGAAGTCAATAGGGTTAAGTCCGTTGTCGTAAAGAATATCCATTTCACCTTCAGTAAAACGTCTAGCCACGTCAATAACATTTAACTGACCACGTTTACTACCGGCTGGTGGAAACCATATCTCGTAATTCTCAGCAGTCTCACTAATAGCAGCACCAACATAACCATCAGTAGGAACATATATTTTTCTATCGTTAAACCTGTCCTGAATGTAAAGATGTGAAGTATAAATTCCAGCATATGAAGTTGAAGCATTAAGCTCTTCTTTCCTATAGGATAGAAGCGAGTTAATGTAATCGGCTGAAACTTCTGAACCATAAGGAGTAGAAAGAATACCAAAAGTATCTTTTCTACTTTCTGCTAAATCAATAATACCTTGTTTCTGATAAGCAGCAGTAGCCCAACCTCCATCCATCATAAGAGTAATAAAAATATCTCTTCTATTTCTAAAAGGTTGAATGGCCTGTAGCATATGAGTATCAGTAACCGTACCACCGTCATCACCTTCAGTAAGCATAAGTGGTTGATCTTGATCACTAGGGTAAATACTCTCATCTATAACCGTATTATCAATAGCCCTAATATATTTTGAACCTTCGAGTACATCTTCAACATAAATATTTTTACCGTAACCATCTTTCTTGTTGATAAGTCTTGAACATAGCCAAGTTTCCATTTCTAGTAGTCCACCGTCAATCTGTTTCTGATAAACATAAATCAAAAAACTATCCGGTTCTTTAATAGTATCCGCAGCTATCTTATCACTTTCAGTCCAGTTCTCTTCATCACCATAAGGGTAGTGTAATGTCTGAATATAAATATCATCAGTCCACTCTCCTTGATTAGCACCGTAGATAAGTAAAAGTTTTTGTTCTAACCCGAGAAGTTCGTTATTACTTAAATTAGAAATAGTATGAACACCGGTTCCACCATCATTAATATCAATAAACTGCTCTATCTCAAGTGCTGCTACAGACTGAGAAAGTTTAATTTTATTTGTGTCAAAATCTTCAATGTAAACGTAGTAATCAGTGACAGCAGTTAAACCGGAAGGTAGGGTAGTCTCTGTTGAAACCTGAACTTTTTCTTCACCCACAAGCCAAGACATGAAAGATGAAGATACAGTTAACGTATCATTTGACAAGTCGCCTTGTAATGTTTCAACAGCTATTTTATCTTGAAGTGTTATAGTATGAACACCTGTACCTGCATCGATAAGATCAATGTTACTACCGCCAGCAGTTAAAGATAGTTGAATCTCGTTAGGTGTAACGCTTTTAATAATAAAGTAATCAGTGGCAACAGCTAATCCGTCGGGAAGCGCTCCACCAGCATTTGATACTTGTACAACATCATCAGCAACTACAGCATCATAAACACCAGCAGGAACAGTCAAAATATCAGTAGTAAAACTAGCGGTGAAAACTCCGGTATCAAGTTTGTTAGTTAAAGTAGCAACAACATCTGTACCCGCATCTGAAATAGGAATAAAAACACCTGCTCCAGCATCACCGGAATCTCTAGCAAGTCTGATTTCGAAAGACAGATCAGATTGAGGATCGATTTTAATTATATTGTAAGTCGTAACGCCATCAAGAGGCGGAGAAGTTTCAGCAGTGGGAAAAGCTGTAGCTGCTAAATCAACTTCATCACCAGTTTCTACCATGTTATAAAAACTTTCACTTACGTTAAAAGCATCTCGTTCCAAATCAATTGTAAATGTAGAAGTTGAACCGGCGAGCTTACCGTCATCACTATTCATTACATAAGTCATGGGGTTAGTCATACCATATTCTACTTCACCATTAGTATTAGTACCAACTAATTCTACTGTGATATCACCTGTACCAGTATCAGTAAGGTCAATAAATATACCTGCATAAGCATCTTCTTTAGTTAATGCCAGTTTTATACGTTTGCCTTCTTCGTCAAACTTAATGAGATAGTAATCAGTTAAAGCAATAAGAGGGGAAGGTAATGCTGTAACGGCTGTAACTTGAACTTTCTCCGCAGTTGAAGTGCTTGTCCAAAATGTTAAAGCATCAGCTTGTTGATCACTAGTTATTTGTTTAAGGTATAGACAGTCATTAACATCTGAAACCGTAACACCTACCTCTTCAAGAGGTAGAGACTGAGCTAAATAACAACCACCGTATAGACCGCCGTTATTAGCTCTTGAAATTTGAATCTTGTTACTCTTCAGCAAGAATGAAAGTGCTGAGTAGTAAGAGAAATCATATCCAACTTTTATAGTTTCATTAGGAGTGAAACGTTCCAGAAGTTGAGTATCAGTTGTTACTAACGATGTTGCGTTTACCTCACCTTTTAATGCAGGTATAACGAGTCCAGCAGTGATGCCTGGGAAAGATGGAACTCTTCCCGACAAGTCTTGTTCTGCTATTTCTACCATTGCTCTTGTCATAAAAAAACTCCTTTACTTTATGTGCAATATATATAGCATCACACCTCC
>PJEL010001750.1_pt1 | contig 21006 bp, 18 predicted proteins | sample 1853271 | NCBI WGS metagenome assembly PJEL01 (sample SAMN08108733, study PRJNA415343) | Invertebrate metagenome, whole genome shotgun sequencing project. | host: Globobulimina | place: Sweden: Gullmar Fjord | collected 2015-08
AGTGAATTAGGATTAGCAGAGATCATCACACCAAATAGACAAAGTGGTGTACAAGGGATGATAAAAAAAATAACAGAGGTAAGTAAAAATGGGAATATTTAATATAAAAGAGATAAAAGAAAAAATCATAGAAGAAAAACTAAAAAAAGTTTTTGATCCAGAGATACCTATAAATATCTATGATTTGGGACTTATATATAACGTAGAACTAAAAGAGAAAGATAACTATCTTTTTGTAACAATAGAGATGACTTTAACGAGTCCCGCATGTCCAGTTGCAGAGTCACTTTTAGGTCAAGTAAAATCATACGTTGAAGCAGTTGATGAAGTAGATGAATGTACAGTAGATTTAGTTTTTGATCCACCATGGAGTAAAGAAAAAATAAGTGAAGAGGGAAATCTTGAGCTTATGTTATCCGGAATGGTTTTATAAATAAAACTGTACAATTAAAAAAAGGAACTTTACTATGCAAAACCACGCAAAGATTTTATGGACAACAGACAACAAAGAGACAGCACTAAATATGATATGCCTGTATGCACATAATGCAAAACTTCAAGGATGGATAGGAAAGGTTACTATATTAATCTGGGGAGCTTCTCAAACTTTGGTAAGCCAAGATAAAGAGATACAAGCAAAAATACAAGCTATGATAAACGATGGTGTTGAAGTAATTGCTTGTAAAAATTGTGCCAAAGAGGTCGGCGTGGTTGAAGATCTAGAAAGTTGTGGAATCAATGTTTTTTATACGGGTCAACTTTTAACTGCTTGGATAATGTCCAAAGAAACAGTGATCACTATTTAATAATACATTTTAGTTTCACTAAAGAGATAGTTACTCTTTAGCTTAGATTTTTTATACTTCTTTAAATCTATATCCAGCTGTACTTAGTTCTGCTCGAATACTTTTCTGATGATCTTCACCTTTTGTTTCCATAGCAATAGTGATATTTGCTTCACCAAATGCTAAAGATACAGAATCTCTATCATAATCTATTTGTACAATATTAGCACTTACTTTTTCAAAAATAGCTGTTAATTCTTTTAGACTTCCTGGCTTATCAATCAGTGTAATTACTAGTTTCATTTTTCTTGAAGATTTTACTAAACCTTTTTCGATAATCTGAGCTAACATTGTTACATCAATATTTCCACCACTTAAAGGTAAAACAACTTTTTTACCCTCAATATCTAGTTTGTTGTGCATAACAGCAGCAACACCAGTTGCCCCTGCCCCTTCAACTACAAGTTTATGTTGCTCTAGTAAAAATAAAATAGCAGCTGCTATTTCAGTATCGTCAACTTCAATAATATCATCTACTAAATTTAAAACATAATCAAGCATTTTTGGCGTTACATCTCGAACAGCAATACCATCAGCAATAGTTTTAACTGCTTTAGAATTGAGTTGTTTTTTTGCTTCAAAAGAATTTTTCATAGCATTAGCACCAGTTGCAACAACTCCAATAATTTCAATACTTGGTTTGATATGTCTAATAGCGGTAGCCATACCAGAAATCAATCCAGCACCACCAATAGGTATAATAATCATATCAATATTATCAATATCATCTAAAATCTCTAAAGCTAATGTTCCTTGACCTGAAATCACATCATCATCTGCAAAAGGATGTACAAAAGTTTTATTATCTTTTGTTGCTAATTCATTCGCATGTTTATATGCTTCATCATAATTGCTCCCGTGTAAAACAACTTCAGCACCATAGCTTTTTACACCATTTACTTTTAAAAGTGGTGTAGCTTCTGGCATAACAATAGTGGCATCACACCCAAAATGTTGTGCACTATAAGCTAAACCTTGAGCATGATTACCCGCGCTCGCAGCTACTACTCCACTGTCTCGTTCGACTTTTGTTAATTTTGCAATTTTATTAAATGCACCTCTCAGTTTAAAACTTCCTGTTAACTGCAAATTTTCTTTTTTCAAATAAATATCTGCATTATTTTTCTTACTTAAAATTGGAGCATACGCCACTGGAGTATGTCTTATAATACCATTTAATCTTTGTTTTGCTTCGTGTATATCTTGTATCTTTATCATGTGCCGATTATATACAAATATTCTTTAATTATGAGAAATTTTATAGTGTAGTTTTGGTTAAACATTTGTATAATGCCATTAAAAATTATAATATAAAATAGAGGTAATACAAATGGCTAGATGGAGAGATACTAAAAAAGGTAACATCACAAAAAAAGTAGACACAAAAGAACAAACACAAACAGTGATTCCTAACCAATCAGCATCGCCACTTTTTAGAATAAAAGCATTTATTACAGATATGTTTATGATTATGATGCCAATCATGTATATCACGACATACATAATTCTTGATGGAAAAGATTCATTTCAAGGAAGTGAAATGGCTCGATGGATTACTATGGGTGTTTATGGAATTATAGTAGTAGTTTTATGGGTTATAAAAGGTCAAACACCTGGGTTTAAAGCGTATGATTTGATTTTAATTGAGGATAAAACCAAAAAAACTTTAGGAATTATTCCTGCAATTTTAAGATACTTTATGTTTATAGTTAGTGCCATTAGTATTATCGGTGTACTTTTACCATTTTTTAGAAAAGATAAAAAAACATTACAAGATTTAGTTATGAACACTTCTGTGATCATTGTCGAAAAGAAATAGGATATATGCTATTTTTTAAACTCTCTGCATTTTATTTTTTCTATTTTGCAGCAGTTGGTGTGTATGTAATTTTTTTACCAAAAGTTCTTTTAGATATCGGATATACAACTACAAATATCGGTATTGTATTAGCTCTCGCTCCTCTTATGCGATTTTTAACACCATTTTTATTTTTAAAACATGTAAAATTAAATCAACAACTATTCAAATATGTTTTGCTTTTATCTGTAACCTCTGCTTCTTTATTTTATGTAACTATAGAATCATTTTACCTATTTATGTTAAACAATGCCATTTTAGGTGTGTGTTTAAGTCTATTGTTACCCTATATTGAACTCATTGCCATAAAAGAATTAAAGGATAGATATGGACGATCTAGACTTTATGGTTCTATTGGATTTATGCTTGTGGGATTGGTTTTAGCTAAATATCTTACAGTTCCGCAAGTAGCATTACACTACTATCTAATTGCTACAGTATTAACTGCTGTGAGTGCTTATAGTTTACTCAAATATGATGATGTAGAATTATCAGCAAATAAAGATGATGAGAAATTTTCTCTTTTAAAATACTGGCCTTTTTGGGTAAGTATATTCTTGATGCAAGTTAGTTTTGGTGGGTTTTATAACTTTTTTACTATTTACGAAACGGCACATGGTATTAGTCTAGAGATGACAAGTTATTTATGGGCATTTGGTGTAGTTTGTGAAATACTTATTTTTTACTACCAAGCACCGTTATTGAAAAAAAATCTATTATTAATGATAAAGTTTTCGATTGCTATTACTTCATTTAGATGGTTTTTATTATTCCTTTATCCTGATTCGTTAACTATATCATTCTTTACTCAAAGTTTACATGCTTTTAGTTTTGGACTCTATCATAGTGCTGTTATTTTATTTCTATATCAACTTTATTCAAATAAAAAACTAGCACAGCAATTTATGTTAGGAGTTGCTTATGGATTGGGTGGATTTTTGGGTGCGGTTATCTCAGGGCAAGCGTATGGAGAGTATCTCTTTTTATACTCTTCAATCATAGCATTAATGTCATATTTAAGTTTGTACTATATGAAAAATAAGTTATAATACAAAAAAATTAATCACTTAATAATAAGGAAATATATAATGTTAGAAATAGGAAATCAAGCTCCAGCTTTTTGTATACAAAATCAAGATGAAGTAGAGATATGTTTACGAGACTTAAAAGGGAAGTGGATAGTTTTATACTTTTATCCAAGAGATAACACTCCTGGATGTACTACACAAGCTTGTGATTTTACAGAAGCAATGCCCCAATATGAAGACTTAGATGCTGTAATTTTAGGAGTGAGTCCAGATACGCCTAAAAAACATCAAAATTTCATCGCAAAATATGATTTAGATATTACGCTTTTAGCAGATACAGAAAAAACTACTTGTGAAGCATATGGAGTATGGCAACTTAAAAAGTTTATGGGTAAGGAGAGTATGGGAGTAGTAAGAACTACGTTTATCATTAATCCAGAAGGTAATATAGCTGCTATTTTTGATAAAGTATCAGTAAGAAAGAAAACTAAAAAAGCTGGTGTTACTACTGAAGTTTTACATGTAGATTTAGTAAAAGAAAAATTACAAGAGTTACAAAAATAACTTATAATCTATAGTATTTTATACTATAGATTACACTGACCTTCATCAGAATTTAATGATTTTGGTTTACCGAAATAATATCCTTGAGAATAGGTAACACCAATCTCATTTAGGAGATTAAATATCTCTTCATTTTCAACATACTCCGCAATCGTTTCGATATTTTGACTTTTTGCAAATGTTACAATTGTTTCTACAATATCACGATTAAATTTATCTTTATTGATATTTTTTATAATTGATCCATCAATTTTTAATATATCTGGTTCAAATTCTAATAGTCTTTCAAAATTTGAATATCCTGTACCAAAATCATCTATTGCTATTTGTACACCTCTTTTTTTGACTTTTTTAATAAACTCTTTTAATAGATCAAAATTTTTTACATTTTCATCTTCTAATAATTCAAAGATTACACGGTTATTATCATCGATATATTTATCTAATAATTTAAAAATAGTTTCATTTGTTTCTTTGTTTTCAATATCTATGGCAGAAATATTAATAGAGATTTTAGTTTTTACTTTATCAAGTATTTTAAAAGAATTTTCCAAAACTCTATTTGTAATTTTGTTATAGTAATTACCTTTTTTTGATATATCTAAAAAACTATAAGGCGATATTATATTTCCTTCTTCATCTATAAGTCTTACTAAAGATTCATACTTTTCTATCAATTTTGTTTTATTATTTATAATCGGCTGAAAATAAGAAACAATGTTAAAATTATCTAATGCAATTTTAACCATTTTAATTACTTTAAGATTCTGCTCCGCTTCTTTAGCAACAAGCATGGAATGATCATTAGCAAAATTTAATGGAGTTTTTTTATTCAAAGCACTTTCCAAGCCGGCTTTTGCATCTTCAAATAGTAGATAATTCCCTATTGAATAACTAAGCGTAATATTTAAATCAAACTCCATCTCATCAAACTTCAAGGTTGATCGTTTCACATTCAAAATAAAATCTGATAAATATCGATTGAGATTTAATCCTGTTTTTTCAAAACTATCATATTCGAGTAATAAAGCAAATCTTCCATTATTTAAAAAATATACATTACACAATCTATATTCTAAAGGAAGGTAAGAGGGAAGTTTATATGTAAATATCTTTTCTATTTGATCTATAGTTTCAATATTATAAAACTTTTCTAAGATATCAAACTCATCAATTTGTAATAAAACTAAAATTGATAATACATTTTGTTCTATTTTACTAAATAGATGTTTTTTATCATCAATTGAAGAATGAAGATTATAACTTACAGATATATATTCTATTAATCTACCTTTGAAATCAACCAAAGGAGAAATAATAGTTTTTATATAATAAGGACTACCATCTTTTGCCTTATTTTTAATTATACCTTCCCAAGATTTTTTTTGGTCTTTTATTGTATACCAAATATTTTGATAAAAGGATTGTGGATTATCTGTATCTTGAATTATCGCATGACTTTTACCTATTAATTCATCGCATGTATAACCACTAATAGTACAAAAGTTTTCATTGACATATGTGATAAATCCATCTGCATCTGTTTTTGAAATAATACTACTTTGTTCAAGTATGTTTTGGTATTGATTAACATAATTTTGATTATTTTTTAATTTAATTTCACAAGAGTATTTATCTGAGAATTTTACAATTACCTTTTCCAAAGTTTGAATCGAGAAAGGTTTTTCAACATATGCATCTAAATTTAGTTTTAAACTTTGGAGTAATAAGTTATTTTGGCTAGAATCAAATAATAAAATTACACCTATTTTATCTCTTGATGATTGAATTGTATCTATTAATTCTAAGCCGTCTATTTGAGGACTATTAAGTTCGGTAATCACAAGGTCTATTGTATTATTTTTAAGTAATGAATAAGCCTCAGTTGTATTCTCTGCTATTAATATATTATTGAATATTTTTTTAAGAAAAGGTAGGTATTTGAGTTTTTCATCAGAATTATCTTCTACAAATAATACTGTTGTATTTTTATTATATTGTAATATTTTAGCTAAACTATTCATAATAATATACCTTTGTATATTATTATAGCGAATATTTCAACTTTTAGCTTTTAACTTTTTTGATTCTTTATAATTAATTATTAATATAAAAACAACACCTATGTCAATTATCACATCTGCAAAATTAAATACTGCAAAATCAAAGCCACAATGCCAGTAGATATAATCTACAACTCCACCATGAATAAATCTGTCATATATATTACTCGCCCCTCCTGCAATTATTAATGCAGCAGGGATATAATATAGTTTAAATACATCTTTATTCAAACTAAGATAAATAATACCACCAAGCATGATAGCAATTTGTATATACTTTAAGTTTCCTTCTAAAAAAGAAAACATAGAAAATGCAACTCCATAGTTATAAACTAAAATCAAAGAGATACATTCACCTTTTTGTTCATATCCACCAACAAATAAAAATTTTATATACTGATCGATTAAAAATAGTACAATAAAAAATGAAGTACTGATAAACAGTTTTTTTAACATATATTACTTTTTATTAATTGTTGTAGCTCATCCATAGAATTTTCAACCAATGATTGATCTTTACCTTCAAGTAAAAGTCTAATTTTATTCTCAGTTCCCGAGTATCTAATCAAATCTCTTAAGCCTAGTTCTCTGAACTTCGATAACAATTCTTCAAGACCCTTGATTTTATCTAAAGGTATTTTTTCTTCGACCATAAGATTCTTTAATATCTGAGGATATAATTCAAATGGATTTAATACTTCACTAGCTTTTTTACCACTAGATAAAATCATTGCAATTACTTGAAGTGCTGAAGCTAAGCCATCTCCTGTTTTAGCAACATCAGAAAAAATAATATGACCACTTTGTTCTCCGCCAAAATTAATCTTTTCATTTTTCATAATCTCTAACACATATTTATCGCCAACATTTGATCTATGTAATCTAATCCCATTTTGCGCCAAATAATCTTCTAAGGCTTTATTACTCATAACTGTTGTTACACAACCTTCACCTTGTAATAATCCCTTGTGATTTAAATATACAGCCATTGCACCAATTAATTTATCACCATCAACAACTGTACCTGTTTCATCAACTACAACTAATCTATCAGCATCACCATCAAGTGCAATACCTATATCAGCTCTATAATCAACTACAAGTTTTCCTAAAGCTTTAGGATGTAAAGCCCCACACTCTTCATTAATATTAAATCCATCTGGTTTGTCATTCACAACAATAACGTCCGCACCCAACTCTTCAAAAATAGTTGGACCAACTTTATATGCTGCACCATTGGCACAATCTAAAACAATTCGCATATCAGTAAGTGTTAACTCTTTTGGAAAAGAACTTTTAATAGAAACAATGTATCTACCAATTACATCATCAATTCTTTTTGCTTTTCCAATTTCTCGATCAGTACATTGAGAAGAGATAAGTAAATCTTTATCAAAAAAAATATTTTCTATCTCTTTTTCAATTTCATTACTCAGTTTATCACCCTTACAATTAAAAAATTTTACTCCATTATCTTCGAATGGATTATGTGAAGCACTTAACATAATACCTGCATCACATCTCATAGATTCTGTTAGATATGCAATAGCTGGAGTTGGCATTGGTCCGATTTGTATCACATCATAACCAACACTTGTAAATCCACTTACTAGTGCATTTTCAATCATATATCCACTTCGTCTTGTATCTTTACCTAAAAGTATTCTTTTCGTTTTTGAATGTTTTCTAAAGTAGATACCAGCAGCTTGTGCTAATTTTAATGCAGTTATAGCATCCAAAAAAGTTCCAGCTTTTCCTCTTACTCCATCTGTACCAAATAATTTCATAACTACACTGTTCCTTGTTCAAATTGGGCTCTTAGTTTATCTTTATCTTTTGATCGTTTTTCTTTTTTTGCTTCATTTTCTCTATAATTAGAGATAGAAAAATTCAACTGTACTAAAAATGATGCTGCAACAAAAATAGAACTATATGTACCAACAACAATACCCACTAATAATGTAAAACTAAACCCATTGATAATTTCTCCACCAAAAAGATATAGTGTCAATACAACAAAAAATGTTGTAAGAGAAGTTAAAGTTGTTCTACTTAAAGTATTAGATACTGATTCATTTACTACTTTATTTAATTCATTCTCTTTTGATGTTGTTACACCCTCTCTAATTCTATCAAAGACAATAATTGTATCATTTAAGGAATATCCTAAAATTGTTAAGATTGCAGCTAAAATATCAAGATTTACATCTACACTAAAAAGTACAATTGCACCAAGTGCTATAGAGATATCATGGATAAGTGCCAGAATAGATGCTACAGCAAATCTCCACTCAAATCGAAAAGATACATAGATGAGAATCACAAGTAAAGCTAAACTTAAAGCCATAATACCTTTTTCTTGTAATGCATCCCCAACTTTAGGCCCAACCATATCAACTCTACGAACTTCGTATTCTCCAGTTGGTTTCAATATTTCTCTAATATCATCACCAATATCTTTACCAAGTGTAGTTGTAATAGAGGGTATTTTAATGATAACCTCTTCTGGTGTTCCGAATTCTGTAACAGTTGATTTTTCAAATCGGATATCAGTATTTAATATCTCTCGTATATCTTTAATAGGGGCAGCTTTTGTATATTGAACTTGAACTAAGGTTCCTCCAGAAAAATCTATCCCTAAATTGAGTCCTTTTGTAAATAACAGAACAAAAGACGCGATAACTAATAAAGCAGAAAAACCTAAAAATGGTAATCTTCTACCCATAAAATTATATGATTTATTTGATTTAAATATTTCCATTAGTTAACTCCAAACCATTTTTTTAAGTTTTTATCTTTTGTAATTTTAGATAAAAATACCTCATATATACCATGAGTACCAAGTATTGCAGTTACCATTGAAGCTAAGATACCTATACTAATAGTTATTGCAAAACCTTTAATTGGTCCTGTTCCGTATACATATAAAATTACAGCAACAAGAAGTGTAGTAACGTTAGCATCTAAAATTGCACTCATTGCATTTTTATATCCATCTTCTACAGCTTTATGTACACTTTTTCCTTGTTTTAGTAGCTCTCTTATTCTTTCATTAATAATAACATTCGCATCAACAGCCATACCAACTGTTAAAACAATACCTGCCATACCGGGTAAAGTTAAAGTAGCTCCAAACATAGCCATTACAGCAATAATAATAAATAGGTTTGTAATAAGTGCAACATTCGAAATCATTCCAGCTCTTCCATAATAAACTACCATAAAAATAACAACAAGTAAAAAACCTGAAATCAGTGCGAACATTGATGCATTAATGCTATCCGCACCTAAACTTGGTCCTACACTTCTTTTTTCAAGCATAATTACAGGAGCCGGTAATGCACCGCTTCGTAAAGCAATAGCAACACTTCCAGCCTCATTTACTGTAAAATTACCAGAAATTTGTCCACTTCCTCCACCAATTCGTTCACGAATATTAGGTGCAGAAAACACTTTTCCATCAAGAACAACAGCAAGCCGTTTACCGACACTTCTTGCAGTAAAATCACCAAATACTTTTGCACCAAATGTACTTAACGTAAAATTAATTATTGGAGTATTAGTTTGTTGGTCAAATGCAACTTTAGCATCAACAACTTCTGAACCTGTCAAGATTGGAATTTGTTTTACTAAATATTTAATTTGAGGATCATTTGTATCTTCTAGAATTAAATTTCCCATCTCTTGTGCTTCTTCTGAAGTAAGATTATATACTTGATCTGCTTTTAGCTCGTCAACTTCCATCAGTTCCAAGTTTGCAGGTTTTGCGATTAGTTCACGAGCACGTTGCTCCTCTTGAGGAGTTTTAATACCTGGTAGTTCAACTACAATATCAACTTTACCTTGTCTAGTAACTGAAGGTTCTGCTAACCCAAACTGATCAAGCCTATTTCGAATAGTTTCAACAGCTTGACCTACCGCTAAATCTTTTACTATCTCAACTTCAACCGGAGTTAATTTAATTGTATAAATTAAATCTGCACCTTTATTGATATCAAGACCTTTTATCTCAGCAAGCATTGCATCAAATTTAGCGGATTCGTCACCATCTAGCAAAATAAAACTTAGCTGTTCGGGTTGAATAGTAAGATCTTCAATTAACATATCTTCATTATCAGTATAATACTTAACTGTTGCAGCGAGTGATTTGATTTTTCCTTCAACTGCTTTTTGTGTTTCTACACCTAAAAGCATATGAAGTCCACCTTGTAAGTCAAGGCCCAATGATATTTTTTTACCATCGTCTGTTTGTAAAAAAGATGGTATAGAAAATACTATACCAAAGATTGTAACTAGTGTAAAAATAACTAGTCTATAATTTAAAAATTGCAAGTGTTAATCCTTTTGAAGATTCTATAGGTTATGCATCTTCCCATTTACTTGCAATGAATGTTCTTGCAACTCTTAATGTAGTTCCATCAGTATTTTTAACTGTTAAAAATGATTCTTCAACTTTAGTAATTTCAACGATTAATCCACCACTAGTAACTATTTTGTCACCTTTTCCAAGAGCTTCTAACATAGCTTTGTGTTCTTTTTGTTGTTTTTGTTGTGGTCTGATAATCAGAAAGTAGAATATCGCAAATAATACGACAAGTGGCATAAGTGAACTTAATAAATCATTGTTCATTTTGTAATCCTTTAGATGTAATTTGTCGATATTTTAGCTAAAGGATACTTAAAACTCTAATGTACCCTCAATTGTAAACTCTGCTTTGGCATCAAGCTCAGCATGACTCAATACTGCAATTTGCAATCCAAATTTTTCGAATATTTCTGCAATTCTTCTTCTTAAACTAGGATCAACAATCATAGATACAGTTGAGACACCTTTTGCTTCAACTGCATTTATGAGTTCTCGTGTATGAGTTACAAGATTATTAATCTCTCCAATACTTAATAATAATTGACTAACACCGTGTTGTTCCTGTAATTTACCTATAAAGTCTTGCTCTAATTCAGACTTTATTGTAATAATATGTAAAGCACCATCAGCTGCTGTGAATTTATTTGTAATAAGTCTAAATAATTTTGACCTTACATGCTCAAGCAAAATATCAGGTGATTTTGTAAGTTCTGCAATATCGGAAACTGCTTCCAAAATTGTTATCATATCAACAAGTGGAATATTTTCATGGAGAAGATCTTTACAAACTTTTAATAATGAACCATAATTTGTCACTTTCATCGCTTCTTCCACAATAATAGGAAAATCTTCTTTCATTCTATCTATTATATTTACAAGGTCTTGTCTTGTAATAATATCTTCTGCATGTTTTTTAATGAGTTCAGATAAATGAGTAGAGATAATAGTAGGAGCATCAACTACAGTAAATCCTCTATTAAGTGCCTCATCTTTATTTTCAGGTGTAATCCATGTTGCATCAAGTCCAAACACGGGTTCTTTCACTCTTTTCCCTTTTATCTTAGCTCCAGCAATTCCACCCATTGCAAGAAGCTGATTTAATTCGACATTTCCTTTTGCAATAGGTATTCTTTTTAAATTAAAAGAATACTGATTCATACTAAGCATTGATTCATCAGTAATTCTAATTTGTGGAATTACAAATCCTAATTCACCTGCAATTTTATTTCTAATACCTTTAATTTTATCTAATAATTCACTATCACCTTGAACTAAACGAAGTAATTGTGCACCTAACTTCAATTCTAAAACTTCTAGTTTCATTGTTTTATCAATAGTTTGATCTTCAGTTAATGCATTTGGTTGTTTCTTTTTTTGTTTTTCTTTTTCAACTTCTTCTTGTTTTTGTTTTGACTTATCAACTGTTTCTGAACCTCTTATAAATCGAGTAAAAGCATTATCTTTTTCTGCTTCAACCATATATATAATATATCCAATTGTAATAAGCAAAATTCCCATAAAAAATAAAATTCCCATAGGAAATCCAGGAACTAATCCAAACATCATTAATGCAACACCGGTAATAACTAAAGACTTACTATCATTTACAAGTTGAGCAATTGTCCCACTTGCAAACTTCTCTTCTTCATTATTTGAACGTGTAATTATAATTGCTGTTGCTGTTGATATAATAAGTGCAGGAATTTGGGCAACTAAACCATCACCAATAGTTAAAATTGTATATATTTCAGAACTCTCAGCAGCAGATAAATCATGTTGGAAAATACCAATCATTAGTCCACCAATAAGATTTACTAGTGTAATAATTATACCAGCAACTGCATCACCTTTTACAAATTTTGCTGATCCATCCATAGTACCATAAAAACTCACTTCACTAGCAAGCTCTTCTCTTCTTTCTCGTGCTTGAATATCATCAATAAATCCAGCATTTAAATCCGCATCAATCGCCATTTGTTTACCGGGTAAAGAATCAAGAGAAAATCTGGCTTGAACTTCTGCAACTCTTCCCGCACCTTTGGTAACAACCATGAAATTAATAAGAACAAGAATAATAAAGATGATAACACCAATTACCATATTTCCACCAACAACAAATTCTCCAAAAGCAGAAATGATTGAACTAACGGCTTCTGGACCATTATGCCCTTCACCTAATATTGATCTAGTTGTAGCAATATTTAAAGATAACCGAAAGAGAACCAGTATCAATAATAAAGTAGGAAATGTAGATAGGTCAGTTGGTCGTGCAATAAATAATGAAATTAATAATATTAATATTGCAGAAGTAAGAGATAATATCAGAAAGAAATCGAGCATTGCTTTTGGCAATGGCACGATAATAATTGCAAGCATTGCAAAAATAAAACCTACAAGTACATATTCTTTACGAAAAAATATCTCTCTAATATTCATAAATTATTAAATGTTCTTTAATTTATATAATTAAGTAATGAAAGATTATTCATTTTACTTATTGTTGTGTATAGAGATTGATATGTTAATTCTAATGCTTTAGATTCCATAGCCAATTTAGCTAAGTCAGCACCACCTGTTTCTTGTATCAAAATATTATAATTAGTTTCTTGTGAAAGTAATTTATCATATGCATTATTAAATACGCTATTTCTTCCACCTAATTCACCGTGTCCAACATTTGATGCATCAAATTGATCAGAAGTTTGTTCTAATCCATTTGCAACAATAACACGAACGGCTTCATCACTAATAGTACCAGCTTTAGTTCCATCTAAATTTGTTGCTTTACCTTCTAGTGCATTAATAGTAATATTTAAATCATCAAAATAATTATGCTTTGCCTCAAGAACTTTTCCTGTTGGAGAACTTCCTATATCATCTATTGTATATGTTGCACGAACCGCTTGTGGTACAGCTGGTTCTGTAGCTGGTGTAATTCCATCCCACGCTTCATTTTCGCTTGTATTTAATAAAACATTAGTCACTAAAACTGTTACATCACCTACGGAAGCATCATCATTTAATGGATGATAAATATTTCCATTGTAATCATATTTTTCTAATTGAGGTGGAGTGGTAGTATCATTTAATTTCCATTCAAAACCACCTTCATCAATAATTCTTTCACCCTCTTCAAAAGTAAAAGATTCGCCGGCATAAGCCTTACTTGCACTATAAAAAGCAACATCGTATCCTGTTACTCCTCGATCTCGATAACTACCTGGTTGTACGGCTACTTGTCTTAAGAAGCCATCACCTTCAAATGATATTTGTCCATTGTTGGCAAAATCATCATCTTTTTCAAAAGATTGTATTGAAGTGTCAGATCCTGTAAAAACATATTCTCCATCAACTCTTTCATTAATACGATCATACATAGTATCTCTAATACCTGTTAAATTTGTGGCTAAAGCTAATTTATCGCTTCTATCCATTCCTGAATTTAAACCTTTTAATAAATCAACTTTTATAGAATCTAAAGCCAACTTCATCTCTTCTAAACTTGTATCAGCAGTATCATTAATAACTTTTGTTTTAGTTATTTGAAGCATTAATCCTTCAGTAACTCTTAATTTATCATCTAAATCAATGAGGTTAGAATGTAGAATTGAGTTTTCACTCCCTTTATCTAGATTTTTACCTGTTGCCATTTGATAAGAAATTCTTTGGTTTTCAGTGTTTAAATTACCAATATGATATAACATATTTTGACTTGTATCAATCATTTGTCACCTCCATAAGTCCCTTGACTATTGATTTATAAGTATAAAGTTCATCTGTACCTTGTGATAAAAAAGCTTTTATTTTTTCTTTTTTAAGCAAAGCATGATCTAATTCTTTATCCATACCTTTTTTGTAAGCACCTATTCTTATAAGTACTTCATTTTCATTTATTAATGATAATACCCTTTTTAACTTTAAAAATCTATTATACTGCTCTTTAGGTACTACTTTATCTATTACCCTTGAAGCACTTTGTAGAAGATCTATAGGGGGATAAAAACCCTCTTCTGTTAATTTTCTTGTTAAAACAATATGTCCATCAAGAATTGATCTACTTTGATCTGCGATAGGATCACTTAGATCATCACCATCAACAAGTACTGTAAAAAAAGCAGTAATAGTTCCTTTAGTATTAGATCCAGCTCGCTCCATTAATTGTGGTAAAAGAGCAAATACAGAAGGTGGATAACCTCTCTGAGTAGGTGGTTCTCCGGTACTTAACCCTATCTCTCTTTGAGCCATTGCAAATCTTGTTACAGAATCCATCATCAGTAAAACATCATGACCTTGGTCCCTAAAAAATTCGGCAATTGCCATAGCAGTAAAGGCTGCATATTTTCTCATTAAAGATGATTCATCACTCGTCGCAGTTACAATAACTGTATTTTCTAGGTTATTACCTAAATTATAATGAATAAATTCAGGAATCTCTCTTCCTCTTTCTCCAACAAGTGCAATAACCTTAATTTTTGCTTCACTTCCTTTAACAATCATTCCCATCAAAGTAGATTTACCAACACCTGAACCTGCAAAAATTCCAACTTTTTGCCCTTTACCACAAGTAAGCATTGAATCAATTGCTTTCACACCTGTAGAAAATTGTTCATCAATAATTCCCCTATCTAAAGGAGATATTGTTGCCTTATTTATTGCAGAGTTTTCATTTACATCTCTTAACTTTCCAGCTTTATCAATTGGTTCTCCCAGTGCATTAACTACCCGTCCAAGTAATCCGTAACCACACTTTACACTTAATCCTTCTTTTTGTAGAAAAACTTTATCACCAATTTTAAATCCATCTATAAATGAAAAAGGAACGATAGTAAAAGAATTTGCATTTATAGAAGCAACCATTCCTAATACGTTATAAACTCTAGTAGTTGATTCTATTTTTACAATATCTCCAATTGCTACTTCTAAGCCATCGGCAACAATCGTAGTTGAGTTAATATTTATAATTCTACCAAATGGTATAAATAAATTATTACCATCTATCTGATTTAAAAGATTATCTAATGTCATTATAATTTATCACACATTTTTTTATAAAAACTTTCAGTATTTTTTAAATTTTGGCACTTCTTAATTGTTGCCTTATATCTATTTCGTTTTTCTTGATATTCATATATTTTTGCTATTTCATAATATATATGAGCTAAATCATCAGTCTTAATAGCTCTATCGAGACTTTTCCCATCTCTCATTCGTTTTATATTTAATCCATATTTTAAATACCCAAGAGCAGTATCGTAATCATCATCAAGTTTTGCATATTTTGCTAATTCTATTTCAACAAAAGGGGAATAAATTCTAGCATTCATCTCATTTTGTGTTTCATACAATTTTTGTAAAATAGAAATGGCCTCTTCCTCTTCATTTTCTTTTAAAAGGTATAAGTAATATTCATAATAAAAATCTATTATTAAAGGATTGTCTGCATTGTTTAATACAAACTCCTGATTTGCTCTCGCATATCCAAAAAAGTTTTGCATACTTAACGGGTTATTTTTCTGTGTATTAATAAGAAATCGATAAAGAAATTCATCAGACAATAATTGAGAATCACTAAACATATCTAATTTTTGGGAAAAGCTTTGTGCGTCTTTATATTTATTTAGTGCAATAGCAATTTTTTCTAAATAAAAGTATATTTCGCTATTTTGTGCTTTCCCATATGCGTTCTTAGCTATCATATACGCTCTGTCCTCTGGCACGTCTAACATACAACCAAAAAGACTATCTACATTTCTTTTATCTTGTATTAGCAATAATAATACATCATCAGAAACATCTTTTATTACACTATTTAACTGCTTACATTGTTTTGTTTCTAAGTAAAATTGAACCATTTTTTTATTTACCAAATTATAAATTTGCTCAATATTTTCATAACCAAATCTTCTTACAATAGGATTATAAATACCATTATAAATTTTTCGCATCCTAATAATTTGCTCATATTTTTCATCTTCGATAGCATTTAATAATTCTTGCATCATAGCTTTATATTGCATTGATTCAAAACCACTATATTTTGAAGCCATCATAGCAGGTTCAAACTTCCCCTCACGCATAATTATTTCATCTAAATACATTTTTGATCTATTAAAATATGGATTATTATCTCTGCTTTGAATCAAATCTTCATAAATCTTTTTTGCCATTGGCATATATTCTTTTTCAAATCCAGCAATCTGCATGTATGTATTAGCTAATTTAAATTTGAAACTATCAATACTATCTGATTCACTCGCATTTTCAAGTAGTTTTTTCAAAATTTCTATTGCAAATTTAGACATATTTGATTTTACCAATTTATCAACTTTTTTTAATGCTTTATAACTATCATTAGCATAATAATCAATATTTTTATTTAGAACTTTTTTTACTAAAGCATATGCTTCGTCTCTTTGTTTATTTAAAATATAGGCATCATATAACTCATCTGCAATGATTGTTGCTACTTCTAAACTTGTAGTGTTTACTAATTCTTGTCTTAATATTTTAATAGCTTTAGTATAATTTCTATTATTCATATGAATTTGTGCATATGCTACTTTTCCATATACTTTTGATAAAGGATCATCAAAACTATACTCAATTGCTTTTGCATAATATTCTGCTTCTTTAGGTTTATTCACCCTTAATTTAATTAATACTAGTAATCTATATGCCTCTAATAAATCATTTTGTCCTATTGTTGAATCATTAATCGCTTTTTCTAATAGTTTATTTGCTTCATCAGATTTTACAACTGTATTTAACTTATATAATATTTCATTTTTTAATAACATCGCAGTTGAGTCTAATATTTGAATCTTATTTGTATTTATAAATAGATCTACAGTTTTTAAAGCACGTTCAAGTTCTCCCTCTTTTACATACCTTCTAATAGTTTTTAATTTATTACTAGCACCCACAATTTTTTCTTTTTGATCTTGTGAAATTTGAGTTAAATCTTCATTGATAAAATTATAATAAAAATCTTTTTTCGCTTCTAATGTAGCAAAAAAGATTAAAAGTAAAAAAAATATTTTATTAATCATCTCTTTGTATATCCTTTATTTATTATTTAGATTATACACAAAAGTAAATATTTCTGCAATAGCTTTGTATAAACCCTCGGGTATCTCTTGTTCTACTTCAACTTGATCATATAATGCACGAGCTAGTGTAGGATCTTCAACAATAGGGATTTTACTCTCTAGCGCAATATCTTTGATTTTTAAGGCAAGAAAATTAATCCCTTTTGCTATTACAAGAGGAGCATCTGACTTTTCATTATCATACTTTAAAGCAACAGCATAGTGGGTTGGATTTGTAATCACAACATCGGCATCAGGTACATCACCCATCATTCTCTGTTTTGACATTTTCATCTGTATTTGGCGAATTCGACCCTTTACTAAAGGGTCTCCTTCCATTTGTTTATGCTCATCTTTAATCTCTTGTTTTGACATTTTTAACTGTTTAAAATAATAATGTCTTGTAAAAAAGAAATCTATTATAGCAAAAATGATGATAATTAACAAAATTGTTAATAAAAAATATACAGTAAGAGTAACCATTGCATCTAAAGAAGATCGTACATCTTTATTCATCATGGCTAAGATACTATCCCATACAATAGCTAGAATAATTAACATTACAATAAAAACCAAAATTAATTTTGCTGTTAATTTTAAAGCTTCAAGCCCTTTTTTCATACTAATTAAATTTTTCAATCCACTTATTGGACTTATTTTATCCAATTTAAATTTTAAAGGTGTAAATACAAACCCAAACTGCATTACATTAAAAATGACTGCCAAAAATAATACTAAAAAAAATAAAGGGAATAACCCAACAAGAAAAGTATTGATAATACTATTTGTTATTTCATAATATACTCGTCCATTCATATCAGTACCTATAAATGAATAAATATAAAAAATAAGTTTTTCTATATCTTTAAAAAAATGTTCCGAAAAAAAAAGTAAATAAATTGAGGAAAAAAATAAAATTGCTGCACCAGGGACTTCTGCAGACTTAGGGACATTACCTTCTGCTTTGGAATCATCAATTTTTTTACTCGTGGGCTCCTCGGTTTTTTCTTCATCATCAGCCATTATATACCTCTAGTACTCAAACTTACTAATAAAATAATTATTAAAACTATCAACAAATACATCTAGTCCTAACATCATAAATACAAAAATAAGTGTAAACTTGATTTGAAAAGTAATAATAAAAGGGGAAAATGCAGGCATAGATTTTGTACCATATGCATAATAAACATCCATTATAAATCCAATAAAAAATAGTGGGAAAGCAAATGAAAAGGAAAAAGCAAACATTCTATTTATCTCTTGTGATGCATATGAAATTCCGTCATAACTAAACAAATCAAATGTGCCAAGAGATATTTGACCAAAACTACCTGCTAACATATATATTGTAACTTCATACATTCCAGATTCTAAATATATAACCAAAATAACAAAATATAAAAATCTACTTATTATACCTTGTTGCGTTCCAGTAGCAGGATCAAACATATTTGCCATAGATAAAGCAGTGGCATACCCTATAAGATCTCCAATAATTTGAATTGCTGAAAATACTATCTGAACCAAAAAAGAAGCAACTAAGCCTAATGTAATTTCACTAATTAAAGCTAATAAAAAAGTATCCTGAGAAATTAAACTCTTATCATAATCAATCAAAGGAAAGATAAAAAGAGTAAGATAAAATGATATTGCAATTCTAATTGTTGGATTAACCGTTTTATGTCCTACGATAGGCATAAACGCCATAAAACTTAAAACTCTTGCTAATAATAATAAAAAGGCAAATATAGTATGTTGATCTAATAAAGATATTAACTCTTGCACATTATTACCTTTTACATATAATCGTTAGTTTCAATTATCTCTTGATCTTCTGTATTCATAGATTCGGAATCACCATTCTGTCCTTCATTTTGATTGTTTTTTTGATTATTCTGATTATTCTGATTAAATTGGCTTTCTGAATTTTGGTCTTGCATATTAAAGTTAATTGATACATTTGATGTTTCATTAAATTGTTTTTGTATTGCATTTTGAAGTGCTAATTTATTTTCCGTAAATGCTTCCATTGTATTTGAATTGCTTAAATTCATACTAACAGATAAACTATTATCCACTTTATTTGCTTTCATCATTATGGAAATACTACCCAAATTTGCAGGATTTAAATTTACTCTAAATGCGGTAACAGGAGGTTTATAATTTAAATACATATTTCTAGCAACTTCACTCATAAAACTACCAACTTTTTGTTGTGCTCCTATTATTTTATTTTGTAAATTTTGAGCTACATCCTTTGAGACTATCATCTCAATAGATTCAATATTATTTCTTTTTTCATTTTCGTTAGTAGAAAGCACTTCTTTTTTAGTAATACCTTCTTTTTGTGCGATTTCATTATTACGTATTTGAGTTTTGTTAGTTGCATCAATTTTTTGATCAATCAATACTCTATTTAATGCTCTGTTATTAATCAGGTTACTTGTCTTTAATTCTTCTTTTTTTTCTGAACTTACAGGTTTTTTTCCTTTTTCTTCCTCGTGTTTTACTTCCGTCTCTTCAATTTTGAGATCTAATTTCTCAGCACTTACCTTTACTGATTCTATTGTCTTTTTATCAATTATATTCGACTTAGCATCATGAACTTGTTCTAATGACGTTTTATTTTTTGTCGATTTTTGTGCATTTAAAAACATTGAAGCTAATAATGGTTTTTCGGAACTTTCATCTTTCTCCATAGTAGATGTATTATTAACAATCAAAGAAGATTTAGTATTTTTTATTTCATCACCTGTAGTTTTAACAATAACAATCTCTAATACTTTTTCTTTAATCTCAGATATAGCTTCTTTTATTGTTTCAACTTTATATTCAATTTTAGTATCAACTTCTTTTATAGATTTGATACTATCGTTATCGTTACTAACTAAATCAATGTTAGATATTATTGTTTTAATTTCATTAGCAGAATCGTCAATAACAGATAAATTCTTTTCAATCTTAGTATCTGTATTTTTAGTTTTATCATCATTCTTATCTAATAATTTTGAATCAGTATTTTTGGATGTTTCTACGGTAGGTTTGCTCTTATCATCTTTAGTTACAATTAAAGACACATCAGTTTTAATCTCTTTGACATTTTCTTTAATTGTAATTACTTCGTTCTCAATTATTTCTTTAGACTTTTTTGTTTGCTTAGTAACTGTCTCATTATTATTTTCTGTTTCTTT